>Ga0153980_1000045_pt1 | contig 114487 bp, 102 predicted proteins | sample TSGA064MetaG_FD_104722 | JGI IMG/M metagenome (GOLD analysis project Ga0153980, IMG submission 104722) | Attine ant fungus gardens microbial communities from Georgia, USA - TSGA064 MetaG | ecosystem: Host-associated > Fungi > Mycelium > Unclassified | place: USA: Georgia, Magnolia Springs... | reverse complement strand
TTTGGCTGAAATCTTCGGCAAATAACTGCTCTACGCCAGCTGACTCTCCTTCGGTAGTTACCGCAACATAATGCTCAAGAGCAAAGTCTGCTGTGGAAAGGTTAACGTTTGCTTTCTCAGATTTCGATGCGGGTTTGTCAGCTGCCATTGCAAATGTAGATACTGCGATTAAGGCTGCTGCTGCGAATGTTTTTACTAGAGTTTTTTATCGAAATTATTTGTTTTTTTATTTGATGATAAAGCTATCATGAGTGTCTTTTGAATACACTCATGATGGTTCATAATGTCTTTATTTTATTGTGTTGTTTTTTTTATCTGTTCTTATTTGTTGACTCAAAACTACAACACAATCAGTCCCTAGCCTATGGGCTTTAGACCAACGGACAGGAAAACTCGGTGAATGGCGGGGATCGGGAGGTGAATTTTAATTTTGTGATGTAGGTCACGGCAAATTACCATACGAAATCAAGAAATTTGTTCCAACAAAAAGAAAATCAAAACGATATGAAAGCAAAACAACTCTTTAGACAGATAGTAATATTTTCGGCTTTATTAACCCTAGTGGTGATGCATTCCTATGCAACAAATCGAAAACCAAAAATTTTATTTGTAGTTACTAGCCACAATATAAAAGGTAATACAGGCGAAAAAACAGGTTATTATCTCGGTGAAGTCTCACATCCCTGGGAGGTTTTAACAGCGGCTGGATATGAGATTGATTTCCTTAGCCCACAGGGCGGTAATCCACCTGTGGATGGATTTGACCTGAATGATCCCATTAACAAAAAATTCTGGGAGGATAAATACTACCACAATAAAATCAGCCATTCACTCAAACCTTCTCAGGTAAAACCTGAAGAATATAAAGCCATCTTCTACGCCGGAGGACATGGTGCAATGTGGGATCTGCCTTTCGACTCGGCAATCGCAAAGATTGCCAGCAAGATATACGAGGCAAATGGCGTTGTTGCGGCTGTATGTCATGGACCTGCTGGCTTAACCAACATCAAACTGAGCACCGGTGAATATTTGATAAAAGGAAAAAAAGTCAACGGCTTTAGCAATGAAGAGGAAGAGCTTGTAAAGCTCAGCAATGTCGTCCCCTTTTTATTAGAAGATAGGATAAAGGCAATAGGTGGAATCTATGAAAAATCCGAACCTTGGCAGTCGCATGTTACCGTTGACGGCAGATTGATCACTGGCCAAAATCCGCAATCAGCCAAGGCTGTAGGCTTGGCCATCGTCAAGGTATTAGGTGAATAAGGTGTCCCCCCAAGATAACAACATTGGCTTTTGAAAATCAGGGGGCTGTCCAACAATTGCTGTACAAGAAAATGTGAAGAGAAAGTAAGTGATCATAGTTAGGCCCTTTGACGTAAAAAAGCCAGATCTCCCGAGGTGGCTATAATAAATATTTAATTCACTAGTAGTCTGCCTATAACTTAGTTTGGCAGACCACTAGTTATTAAGATTTTTTTAAACGAATTGATCGATTTGGACACCTTCCATTCGTTGCCCAAACACCCCAAGTTAACCAGGTCAGCCTCGGTAAAATTCTCAAATTTCAAAGTTACTTTAGCAATCCTATAATCTGTTGACTCCTCAAGGATGTCGGTGCTCTAGGCCCGCGATCAACTAGTTTTTCACATCTGATCAAACGATCCAAAGAGTGGAATTCCTTTATTACTGATCATTATCGAACAATTATGTCCGCTTCCGAACAGTTTCCGTATCAAACCATTCTATTTCACTACTTAAAATCAGCATATTACCAAAATGGATCGACTATTGGGTATAGTGTGTCTTTGAAACGAAATAAAAATTTACATCCAATAACCTAACATTTATAGACATTATGAAAGTCATTAAAAACTTCTTATTTTGGTTTATTCTGTGCAATTCCTTTTTGCTCTCTATTAATAAGGTACGAGCAGGATCACAATGCGATTGCCATGCTGAAATTACATGGATCAAGAACACTTTCGAAAAAAACGACGCTGGATTTGAGTACATATTGAAGGAAAAAGGACAACAAGCCTACGACCTTCACACAGATGAAATAATGAAAATGGCGAAAGCGGCCAAGAACAAAGCTGACTGTACAAATTTGATTTATAAATGGTTTAAATTCTTTAGGAAGGGACATCTTGGAATTGTTGATCTAAAAAAAGGAACCTGAACCCGTACAAGTCGTTGAACCAGATGAAAATAAAATCAGAAAGCATGAAAGATTAACCTTAAAGGAAAAAGAGCTCAATCGTCTGATTGATAAGGAAAGCGAGCCCTCACCCATTGGCATATGGGAAAGCGCCCCTTACAAAGTTGGTATAGTTCCTACCGATAGTGGCTATACAGGCGTTGTGCTGGATGCTCCAGAGACCCCTTGGAATAAGGGTCAGGTGAAATTCAAGCTGTATAAGAACGGAGAAAACTATCGAGCAACAATCTGGATGAGAAATTTTAGCGCGCGAGAGAATGTATCCGTGGAATTTATCGGAAACAATATGATCCATATCAATGGTATGGCTTTTTTTGTACGTAAGTCCAAATCATTTAAAGATACTCCTCTTGTCAAAAGTTATATAAACTATTTATATTCCCGTGGTCCTTACTTTGAACAAATTTCAGACAAGACAGTATATGTCCGTATACCAAGTTTCGATATGTCTAATAAAAGGTCCATCGACAGCGTTCTGCGTGTAAACCATGAAAAAATTATTCACACGCCAAATCTGATCATTGACCTAAGGAACAACGGAGGAGGATCTGATGATGCATATTCTTCATTGATTCCCTACCTATATACTAATCCTATTAGAACAGTAGGTTTGGAATTGCTTTCCACAGAGTTGAACAACGCTGCATTGTTGTCGCTCTCTAAGGATACCTTATATGATGAAAGGTCAAGGAAAGAATTTAAAGATATCTATGACAAGCTGAACTTAAACCTTGGCAAATACGTTCGGGTTAAAGAAAATATTATCTCTATTGATAGCATGGATCGAATTCTTCCGTTTCCGCAAAAGGTAGCCATATTGATAAACGAATATTGTGGTAGTACTACCGAACAGTTTCTGCTCGAGGCAAAACAGAGCGCCAAGGTCAAACTTTATGGGAAAAGCACCTATGGCGCTCTGGATATATCAAATATGCACCATGTAGATTCGCCAAGTGGTGAATTTCAGCTGTGGTACTGCAGGTCGAAAAGCTACCGGATCCCAGAAATGGCAATAGACAATGTAGGCCTACAGCCAGATCATTACCTCGACCCTTCAATATCCCAAAAAGATTGGGTTGGATTTGTCGTGGAAAATTTAAAATGATGGTCTATGTCTGAGATATTAGATAATCCACTTAAATCAGAACTACTTGTTGTATAATAAGGAATATATAAACGAGAAAAATCCGTTCAACAATTGATTTGAAAAAAAGATATTTTTTATAAAACTATTTCAAATCGGCTATTGTTCTTATTATACAAAACGGCTACCAGCTACCTTTCGAGAGAAAGGTTCAACATAAAAATTGGCGTCGTACAGTGAAAATCCAGTAGTATTCAAAGTACGTTGGATGACGAAACAAAAAAGAGGAAACGATAGGAAACATAAAAATTACTGTACAATAAAACGCTAAGAGAAAGGGTCTGATGAGAATCAGGCCCTTTTGACGTAAAAAAGCCACATCTCTCGAGGTGGCTTTACAACATTTATATATTTACTTGAGATGGCTCCTATTTGTATGAGTTGATTGATGTGGACACTTTCCAGTCATTACCTTCGCGAACCAAAGTCACGAGGTCAGTCTTGGTAAAATCTTCAAATTTCAAAGTCACCTTAGCAATCATGTAATCCCGTGACTCTTCGAGGATATCGGTGCTTACTACACAGTTTAGTTTCTCCCCTTTTTGCTTTTTCAAGGATTTGACAACTGCACTACGGCCGTTAGATTGTGCGTTGGAAGCTTGGATTTTTTGATTAAAATCTGTCGCGAATAACTGCTCTACGCCCGCCGACTCTCCTTCAGTAGTTACTGCAACATAATGGTCCAAAGCGAAATCTGCTGTGGAAAGGTTAACGTTTACTTTTTCAGTTTTTGATACTGGTGTCTCAGCTGCCATAGCGAATGTGGATACTGCGATTAAGGCTGCTGCTGCGAAGGTTTTTACTAATGAGTTCATAATGTCTTTATTTTATTGTGTTAGTTCTGTTGTTCTTATTCGTTGACTCAAAACTACGACACAATACGCCACTAGCCTATGGGCTTTAGACTAACGGACAGGAAAACTCGGTGAACGGCGGGAATGGCGAGGTGAAAGAATGCAATCTTCCATTCTTATCGTCGTATGGATATTGATTTCATTTGCATGATTGCTTTTCACTAAGATCAACCTGTTGTGTACATTATAAAAATAGCAGCCAATATTAAAAATGATACCACGACCGGGACTACAGTAGACCTGCTTCTATATTTAAGATCTTTGGGAAACATAAGCCCGCGAATAAGAGATAAGCCGACTACTCCAATACCTGAAAGAAATAGCCTGATATAAAAACTACTATCGGTGATGTCCATATAGTTTCCACCTATATAATCCATAATAAAAATCTGTAACAGAGTGTAGCCGATTGCAAATAACAAAGAGACAACAGCCCCCTTGATATCTTTTATTCTTACGAAATTTAAAGCTTGGAGCACAGCGCCGAAAATAACTCCAAAAAACAGGCAAAAAAATAATATCGCGCTATTTTTATATAGTTTGATAGCATCTTCATCAGTTGTAGCTCCCTCATCCCAAGAATTCTCCTCCGCAAACTCTGCTTCTCGCTTCTTATTGATTAACGCTTCGATCTGTTCTGATTCAGCGGGAGCAAAATATCGCCCCCTATCTTTAAGAATCTCATAAGCATATTGAACAGCATCCGCTACTGACCTACTATCTGGTCTTATATACTTTTCGAGCTCGTTGTCTGAAAGCTTTTTGATCACACTTCTATTTACCATAATTTTCTAGTACTTACAATTAGTTACCCTTGTTATAATGATATTTTGCAATGATTATTAATGATCGTCTCATCTTGCTCACTGGAAAATATATGCAGTTCGACGGCAAATTTATCTTCAAAGCAGGACATACCGAAAGTAGTGCCAAAAGTTTTTGATGATATAAGCCTTGTCAATTTTAATAAGTCAATTCAATTTATCAAAAATAATTTACTCCAATAAAACTATTTCAAATCGACCGCTGTTCTTACTATACAAAACGGCTATTAGCTATCTTTCGAAAGAAAGGACGAACATAAAAATTAGCGTCGTACAGTAAAAATCCAATAGTCCTGAAAAACGTTGGATGACGAAACAAAAAAGAGGAAACGATAAGAAACATAAAAATTACTGTACAAATAAACGCTATGAGAAAGGGTCTGATAAATATCAGGCCCTTTTGACGTTAAAGCCACCTGCGAATAATAAATCACTCTTCGCAAATAATACATCATCACCTACGGATACCAATTGCTCATGTCAGTTCATTTCCTTGTCCTTACTTTTATTACCAGAGAATTAAAACATGCCCAAAAACGGCATATATGGTTAAACAAAAAACTTAAAAACAATGAAAAAATTAGTAATGAGTATGGTAGCCGTAGCTGCGCTATCAACTGCGGCATTTGCTGGTACAACTGCAAAAGCGCCCAAAGAAAATGCAAGTGTGAAAACAACTAGCCACCGCCTTGCCAACAAAACAGTACGTGTTACGGAGGAAACTACAGAAGCTGCAGCGGGATTCGTCCGCTGTAATTTCAAAGTAAGTATTTATAGCTCTGACGGCGTGTTATTGGGTAGCGCAGTCTACACAGATTATGCATCTTCAGCTAGTGGTTGCGCGAGTTTCTTCGCAGCGATGCATGATTGGGTAGGAAACTAATATAATCCTTGTGTAACACACAAAACAAAAGCAGGGCTTATGCCCTGCTTTTGTTTTTACAAATATATTTCAATTATACTTCAATCTTTCCCCAAGTTGCCTATCTCTGGGGGCTATTCAGCTCTCCTAATCCCATTCGCCTCTACTTTTACCGTTGTTTTAAGGCCCGATAGACATTCGGATTTTATAAATATTAGTCCACTCTGCTGTATTTGCTGTAAGGCCTTCTCCAGACGAAGCAATAGGTGTCACCAAGTATGCAGAACTAAAAATCGAATAAGTCAGGGCGAATAATAGATCAGCCCATACGAATACCAAACGGTCGAAATCATTTCATTTCCTTGTCCTACTTTTATTACCAGAGAATTAAAACATGCCCCAAAGGTATGTATGGTTAAACAAAAAAACTTAAAAAAATGAAAAAATTAGTAATGAGTTTGGTAGCCGTAGCTGCGCTATCAAATGCGGCCTTTGCCGGCACAGACGCAAAAGCATCAAAAGAAAATGCAAACGTAAAAACAACCACTGAAAAGCTAGCCGAAAGCAATGCTAAGGCTAAAGTTTCCGAAGCGTCAAAGGAAAGCAAAAGCATGTTGACAAAATGTGTTTATACCCTAAATGTTTACAATGGCAGCGGTCAGGTGGTAGGTACCTACACTTCGCAAACCTATGTAGAAAATTCCTGTTCAGGATTCTTCGACAACTGCAGAACGATTTATAGACATATGCTTGCAAGTGGTGAACTAGGGATATAGTCTGTACCCTATTTTATTCGAATTACAAATGTAAAAATTTAAGCGGGGCTCAGGCCTCGCTTTTTCCAATCCAACGATCATGAACAAATATTTTCTATTCTTTTTATTCTCATTGGCTACAACGGTTTCTTATGGCCAAAAACTAAAGGCGGTATACGAATACCTGCTATCGCCCGTGGCGACTTTTCGGGAACAGGTTTATTTTCAGGACGGGATAAAAACCTCTATTCGCGATTCGCTGGCCCAACCCAAACCGCAATCCACTGAAAATACCAACGATGAGGAGCTGAGCGGTAGTATGTCGGTAACGCTAGATATGGGCAAAGTCTACCGAAACATCGTTATCCAAAAAAACAATGTGTCCCAACTGGTTGAAACCCGCTCGCTCAAAGGCAGCAACTACCTTGTTAGCGACGAGTTTCCACCCTTAGTCTGGAACACCAACTACACCGATGTAGATACGCTGGGCAAACACATATGTCACAAGGCTACCGCCACATACCGAGGTACGACCCTAGTGGCCTACTATACCAACGATATTCCGGTACCCGCCGGGCCATACAAATTTGGTGGCCTGCCCGGTCTTATCGTTATGCTATACAACGAAGGGGCCAACCCGCACTATTGGCTGCTAAAGGAAATTGAATATCCCTACACAGGCGATGTACCCGTTAACGAAAAATACATACATGGGCTGCCCAAGCTCAGCCTGGAGAGCTACATAAAAAAAGATGATCTCGAAACCGAAGAGCAGATGCGCGTAATGATGAGCAAGATGCCGATGATGGACGGTGTAAACGTAGAACATAAAAAAATTCGTGGCAGTGTAGAGCAAGTATATGAGTGGGAAAAAAATTAAGCATTTAATAGGATGGCTTGGGCTATTCCTGTTGCCCTTATTTGCACCGGCGCAGGTCGCCATACATGGCAAGGTCAGCGTCAAAGGTGAAGCTTTGGGCGGTGTGCGCATTGATTTGCGTCTTGCGGCCGATTCCCGAATGCTAACCTACACCTTTAGTGATGGCCAAGGAAATTACCGCTTGCAAACCGCACAAAGTGGAAAATTCATTTTGCAGTTTAAGTCACTTGGCACTGAACCGCTTAGCCTAACCATTGCGCCTACCCTAGCGGACACCCTTATTGACGCACAAATGCAACCCGGTGGTGTGCAGCGATTACAAGAGGTCATTGTACATGCCAAACAGCCTTACCTACGGGGTCGGGATACCCTAGAATTGGCGGTAAGCTCTTTTTTGCAGGGCGATGAACGCAACGTGGAAGATTTGTTGCGCAAAATTCCGGGGATTAATGTAGGTACTGATGGCAGCATCAAGATTGGCAACAAAGAGGTGGAAAAGGTCATGATCGAAGGTGACGATTTTTTTGAGAAGGGTTACCGCCTGCTTACGCAAAATATGAGCGTGCAGCCACTGGAAAAAATTCAGGTACTGCAGCGCTATTCCAACAACAAACAATTAAAGGGCATCGAAAATTCGGACAAGGTCGCCCTTAACCTGCAACTCAAAGCGGATAGCAAAAACCAGTGGCTGGGTTCAGTGGGGCTGCAGGGCTCACCAATTGGCTCAAAGTATTATCAAGCCAGCGCCAACCTCATGAATTTTGGCAAGCGCAACAAATATTACCTCCTTGCCAGCGCCAACAACAATGGCTACGATGCCGTAAGCAGCATCAACCACCTTATACAGTCCGGCTCGGCTAACGAGCCTGGACAGATTGGCGTGGATATAAGCACGCCTACCCTTATTGACAATACACCTAACCTACCCAACTTCGATTATCGCCGCACGAATTTCAACAACGACAGGCTCATCTCATTAAATACCATTTTAAACCCGATAGCTGCATTTAAGATAAAATGGCTGGGCTTTGCCAATCCCACAAAAAAATCTTTTTACCGCAATTCCGTACAGGAGTACAGCCTAGAAGACATCCAGTTTACAACGACCGAAAACTTTGAATTTGCGCGCAAAATCAACAACTATTTCACAAAATTGGAACTGCAATACGAGCCCAACCCACATGCCACACTGAACTATACCGGCACGCTGGGCTCGCTGAACAGCAACGAGGTGGGCACACTGCTTTTTAATTCCATGGCCAGTTTAGAAACCACCAAAAACAAAGGCTACCTCACCAACCACAACCTCACGTACAGCTACAAGCTGTCGGACCGGAAAGCTCTGGTCAGTTCCATACGCTTCATCAACCAGCAGTCGCCGGTCGATTACAGCATCAATCAATATTATTACGAAGACCTGTTCGGATCCCACTCGGTAAGCGAGGTACAACAGCATATAGACAACAATCTGCGCTACCTTGGTGTTACCACACATTATGTAAGCCGACAACAAAATGGTAATTTTTTTGAACTCGGTATTAGCTCAACCTATCAGCAGCAGCAGTTCAACAGCCAATTGCGGCTACTGCCTGGCCCCGAAGCGGAGCACAAAACGGTAGTGTACCCACCAGAATTTGCTAATGAAATGACCCTCCGCTTGTTTCAAACTAATCTTATTTCTAAATATACGGTAAAACACCGCAGCTGGGAAGTGACTCCCCGCCTGCAATTATGCTTGGCGCACAGCGGGCTGGTTAACTTCGAGAAGCAAAACCGCAAAAACAACCTACAGCTCTCGCCCGGCTTATCAGGCAAATGGGCCGTACACCACAAAGGACGGCTGGAAACTGATTTATTTTTCCAACAGCAGAACACCAAACTTACCGACCTGATACCCAATTATTACACGACTGGTGTACGCAATTTTGTAAAAGGTATGGACAACTTAGCCACCTTGAGCAGTTCAGGCGGAACACTTCTGTACACCTATGGCACTATGAGCGACCGATTTTTTGCCAACCTCCAAATCGGGCATCAAATCCTGTTTGACTATATTGGCACGGAAAGCGACCTCAACCCCAATTTTAACCTCGTGCAACAGCGCTTGCTCAAAAACAAAACCCTTACCTACTATAAAGGAGAGCTAAATTATTATCTAAAACTCTTAAACGGAAATATTCGTCTGGATGTGGGCTTTAATACGGCCAATTACGAAACATTGGTAGCCGGCTTGGGACGTCGGCAAATCCGCACAAACAGATACGACTATGGGCTTTCGTTCAGAAGTTCGTGGAAATCCAGCTTCAATATGTTTACAGGGTATAGCCTACAAACCAACAGCTACCGCTCGGAAGGCAGCACAAACACCCTAACCAATGGCCAGGCTTTTTTGAATCTCTTTTTGCGCTTTAGTGACAATCTGCAGTTCAGCCTCAAGAACGAATCTTATCGCTTTGGAGCCATGCCTCAACAAAAAGCCCAAACGTATTATTTTTCGGATTTTTCAGTATTTTACGACCTCAGAAAATACAAGACCCGGTTTGACATAACGGCCAAAAACATCTTCAACACCCGCTCATTCAGAAATGCTATGCTCACAGACATCTCGCGCTCCACAACAGAGTATAGGCTACTGCCCCGTTACATAAGCTTTGGAATAGACTATAATTTTTAAGTTTTCATTAGAGCTCACTCAGTATTGACTGCTTGAAGGAAGTTGATGCAATAAAAATAAAAGCCACATCTTTCAATGTGGCTCTACAACATATATATTTACTTGAAATGGCTCTTATTTATATGAGTTAATTGATTTGGATACTTTCCAGTCATTACCTTCGCGAACCAAAGTCACCAGATCAGTCTTGATAAAATCTACAAATTTCAACGTTACTTTGGCAATCATGTAATCCGCTGACGCCTCGAGGATATCGGTGCTTACCACACAATTTAGTTTCTCCCCTGTTTGCTTTTTTAAGGATTTGACAACTGCACTACGGCTGTTAGATTGTGCGTTGGAAGCTTGTATTTTTTGATTGAAATCTGTCGCGAATAACTGCTCTACGCCTACCGACTCTCCCTCAGTAGTGACAGCAACGTAGTGCGCTAATGCGAAGTCTGCTGTGGAAAGGTTAACGTTTGCTTTCTCTGATTTTGATGCTGTTTTGTCAGCTGCCATTGCGAACGTTGATACTGCGATTAGGGCTGCTGCTGCGAATGTTTTTACTAATGAGTTCATAATGTCTTTATTTTATTGTGTTAGTTTTGTTGTTCTTATTTGTTGACTCAAAACTACAACACAATACGCCCCTAGCCTACGGGCTTTAGACTAACGGACAAGAAAACTCGGTGAATGATGGAAATGGGCAGGTGAATATGACACCTTTCGAAAGAATGGATTAACATAAAAATTGGCGTCGTACAGTGAAAATCTAATTGTCCAGAAAAACACTGGATGACGAAAACAAAAAAGGGTAAACGATAGAATCACTAATGTTATTGAACAATAACTACTTTTAGTAAATCTTCATTTTGGAATCCCGCTCTAATTCCTCAATCCGCTACAAATTCCAAGATGTCTCCCGGCTGACACTCTAATACTTTACAGATTGCCTCCAATGTGCTAAACCTTACCGCCTTGGCTTTTCCAGTTTTTAATATCGAAAGATTTGAAAGTGAAAGATCAACTTTCTCTGATAGTTCATTCAATGACATTTTTCTCTTAGCCATCATAACATCTAAATTTACAATTATCGGCATCTTATACGGTTAAATCGTTTTCGTTTTGTAATTCAATTCCTCTACTAAAAATAACGGATATCACATAAATCACCGCAGCCATTAAAATGAATGCTTGGCTATCGGTCCAGAACTGATTTAAGTTTCCGACTTCGAGGCCTTTCCTTATTATTCTACCTACAGTTTCTTGTGCAACATAACTCAACAACCCAATTGAAAATGTTAAGTAACTGATCTTTGTAATCTGTTTGGAAACTAAATTATTGAAGGGTTTATTCAGATCCAATTTGTGCATCATTTCGATCACAAGATAAAATAAATGTGCTTTCAATATTGCAATGACAATGATAAAAGAATAGATCGTGTAAAAAGACATTTGGCTCTGCTTGTACATAGCCGACAGATCAAGTTTTTGATAGAGTCTTCCGACGAATTCTGGTTTGAAAATACTGAAAATGAAATTAACAATAATGGCTCCTGCTTCAATAGATAATCCAATAAATATGATCCAGGCGACTACGAGTAATCCTTTAAAAACGATGTTGTCCATTTTTTTCATAATTAACGAGTTTATATTTAATACAATAATAATAAATATTTAACGATTATCACTAAATAAATATTTATTATCATAAAAAAATCAAATATCTAACATATCAGTCTTGGACACCGCCCGGTCAAGGAAATAGCTAAGTGACAAAAAGAATCATTCTTTTCTAATGGTAAACTACATAGGCGTAAAATTAGAGAGATTCAAAAATCCGATCTCCAATAACTCCGCTAAATAATAAGCAATCAATATAAAATATGGGAAATAAGGGGTTCGCCAGAATTGAAATAATGCTTAAGCTATTTAAGGCCTTGAATTACAGTGTTTATACCACGAATACCATTTTTGATGCTTAAAACTTTATACCTGCATAGCTTTCCCCTAATATTGCACCAAATAAAAAATAAAATCACTCATACAGAATTAAACAAATGAAAAATTTATTTATCAAATCGATTGCAATGATTGCCTTAGCCGCTACCTCTTGTTCTGCTCCATCTTACTTTGGGAAAAGTTACGCTCCAACCCAGCATGTAGATGTTTTTTTTGATGTAAATGACATTAAAAAAGAATATGAAGTAATGGGAACAACGGATATAGGCAAAGGTTTTGGTTCCATAGAGGCCGCACAGCAAAAGGTAATAACACTCGGCCAATCCAAAGGTGCGGATGCTGTGGTCATGAAGCTCACCGAGGAAGTGACAGGATCTTCAAAATCAGACTTTGGAAATCTACAGAATGGTAAAAAGAATAATACTTATGCAGGCGGTTCAATTACAAATAATATCAAGGTTAAAAAAATTCTAGCCACATTTGTTAAATATAAATAAATCGCATCCTGATAATTTTATGCTCATCCAGCCACTCCCGTTATCATTCTTCAATGAATTCTATAGTACACAACTAATATCCGAGCTTGCAACAATTAACAAATACAGGATTTCCTAGTGTATCAATTTCTGGTCCGGGTATTTCGGACCGGAAATTATTATACTGATATTACGAGAAAAATAACTAACTACCAGCCCAATATCGCTTCTCTATTTTGATGTAACCAATCGTGCCGTTCGTGCCTATAATCCTATTGTCAATAGATAAAACTTTTGATCATCATCCATTTCAACTAATTTTGTATAAAATTAAGAACAGCAATAAGTTAATCAAACAAGATTTAAATGTCGCTAGCAGTCAGGATAAAGTGGAAAGAGTTTTTGGTTATTTTCCTGATTTATGGAATATGGAGTGTTGCCGTATTTCTCTTTCTGGTACAACTTCAGGGCTTTGACAAAACAGTTGATCAATTTGAAGGTGGAATCAATCTCTATGTAAGTTTTACCCATACCATTATAAAAGGCACGGTAGTTTTCTACGTGCTTATATATCATTTTGCTATACCCGCGATTATGGACCGACGCTGGGGAAAAATATCAATCCAAGTCATCGCTTTCTTCACCTTGCTGACTCTTTATGAATATTACTGGACATTTTTTGTGCATAGAACCAATCCAGAAAGTGTCGGTAACCTAACGCCAGCTTCATTTTTTATCACAACAACAATACTAAATATTGCGTCCACCATTATATCCTATTTTACTGCCGTAGCTATTTGTTCAAACGTAATTCGCAGGAGTAAAGAACAATTGGAGCGCGAAAAATTAAAAGCGGAACTCGCCGCAATAAAATATCAGATCAATCCTCACTTCCTTTTTAATTCGCTGAGCTTAATTTACACAAAAACCTATAAAACCAATCCTGAAGCGTCACAGGCCGTTCATCTGCTATCCGAAATAATGAGTTACGCATTGGAGGATTGGGGTGAACAGGGAATTGTACCATTAGCCTTAGAAGCCAAGCAAATAAAAAAAGTTATCCAGATGAACCAAATCCGGTTCAATAACAACATAAAAATCAGATACAGCGAAGATATTCAACTCAAAGATGCTAAAATCCCTACCTTAACATTAGTTACGCTGGTTGAAAATGCATTTAAACATGGTGAACTTCATGATGCTGAAAATCAGGTGGCAATTGAAATTCTTGCCAGGAACTCCAAAATAAACTTCCGGGTAAGCAATAAGAAAAGAAATGGCCCAAAAGAATTATCAAAAGGTATCGGCGTAAATAATGTGCAACAACGCCTGAATCTGATGTATGGCAGCAAACATACATTTACGATTAAGGAAGATGGAAATTATTACATGACCGAAATTGTTATAAATATCTAACACATGATTAATTGTATAGTAATTGACGATGAACCCCACAATATCGAACTGCTGACGCTACATATTGAGCAGATCCCCTATTTAAATTTAGTGGGTACCGCAGCCGATCCAGTAGCCGCATTACAGCTGCTTAACAACACTGAGGTCGATCTGTTGTTTTTAGATATTCAAATGCCCGGAATAACCGGACTGGAATTTTTGAAGATGTTGAATGAAAGGTATAAGGTAATTCTCACGACGGCATACAGAGAATATGCTCTTGAAGGCTTTGACCTAAACGTTGTGGATTACCTTTTAAAACCCATATTTTTTCCACGCTTTCTGCTAGCGGTAGAAAGGGTACAACAACAGCTTTCGATTAACACTAAACAAGAGGAAGAGTTTATACTGGTCAAAACAGAGTATAAAGGGAAGCTGGTAAAAATTAAGCTGAACGAAATCGTATATATCGAAGCAAAAGCAAAATATGTATGTTTTTACACGTCAGATGATAAAAGCATTATGGTCCAGCTCAACATAAGCGCTTTAAACAACATATTAATGCCTGATCGCTTTGTGCGAATCCATAAGTCTTTTATCATTGCTATTCCATTTATTGTAATGATCAACGGAAATATGGTTCAATTGGAACATTATAAAAATACGGTCCCTATCGGACAGACCTATCGAGATTCGTTCATGAGCCGCATGACAAAGAAAGTTCTTAATAATTTAGTTTTCCAAAAAACATAAACACGATGAATAAACTCTTACATGACTATTTAAGGGATTTCACATAGAATGGTAACTCAACGCCTTCCTTCACCACTCTGCCTTCATTGAGAATATCCATAATGATCAGGCCCTGGTAATACGGTTCAAAAGACCGTTCGCCAATTGTTCTTTGTATACTAGTAATTTTTCCTCTGGTTTGAAAACGTTTCCAGTTGTGATCAAAATACCCATAGGATTCTGCTAGCATAAATGGTCCTTGATATTCCAAATATCTTACACCGCGCTTTTCGTTACTATCGTCAAATACTATTTCTTTATTTACGAGTTCTGAGATATCACTGTCAAGTCTCAAACTCAAATACTGACCAGCATTGGAGTAAACATTATATGCATACTGAGTATACTGATTCGCCGTGCCAAGGCCACTGGATAACGTACCGGCCGACGAATACATAGAGAAAAAGTTGAAAGAAGGGTTTTCGGTCATCACATCAATGATCAATCCTTTACATGGGACATATTCAATGGCAGTCAGATCCACTTTACCTGCCAATATCCGCTCGTCATCTTGTCCACCTCCTTTGTAAACTTTTCCATTAAAGGAAAAGGATAAGTGCCCTCCAGATTTGTCATATTTAAAATCAGAGATTTGAAAAGATTTTCCAGCTTGAAGATGTGGCGCAAAATAGTGACCATCATTCGAAGAATTCTGCTTAAAATATTGTGCCTTAGCTAATGCACCATTATGAAGCAAAGTGAGCTTTAGTTCGGAGTAGCTTCCGTCAGATTCCTTAACACCTGTAATAAGATTGATATTACCACAATTGTCCATCGTATAATCATAACTCACCTTTCCCCTGACGGCATGACTATTATCCGAAAACAAAATGCTCATGCCGGAAACGGCGTCGTTTTCTTCTGATTTTTTACAACCAACAAATGAAAAAAAGAAAAAAGATAGTAAAAAAAGTAGCGGTCTATACATTATATAAGCTTAAATTTCATCAAAACAATCAAATATTTACAAAAACTATATTAAACACATAAAAATAACCAAATATTAATACAATTTCAAATAAAAATTAATTTTACACATTAATAAATTAACGAAATAAATTAAACTAGGGAACCTGCTATGAATAAAGTAAGATGCTAGCGAAGGAAATGACAGTCCTGGTACAACATCCTGACGGTATTCACCCCTTAAGTTGTCGTTTTTACACAGTATCTGATCATAAAATGGTTATCATCTTTGTAATGTAAAACTTAAATAAATCAGTTATGAAAAATTTTCTTAAATCCATTACTCTGTTTAAAATATTCTTTATTATACTCATTATGAACCCTATTCATCAATTACATGGTCAACAGCCACACGCTTTTACCAGTGGCTATGCACCTGTTAATGGCATCAAAATATACTATGAAGTTTATGGAAAAGGGAAGCCTATTGTATTATTACACGGTGCTTTTATGACCATCAGCTCGAATTGGAGCCAGATAATACCTGAACTGTCAAAAAATAGAAAAGTAATTGCCATCGAATTGCAGGGACATGGTCATTCTCCATTTTCTGATAGAAAATTTGATCATGGTATACTGGCAGATGATGTCGCAGGAGTAATGGATTATCTGAAAATTGAACGTGCTGATGTCGTTGGATATAGCTTTGGAGGTGCTGTAGCATACAAATTTGCTATTCAGTATCCAAAAAGATTAAACGAATTGGTAATCATCTCTGCCACATACAAAAGCGAGGGCTGGATGACCGAAGTAAAAAATGCATTCAACAATATGAAACCTGAGTTATTTGACAATAGTCCTATGCAAGCAGCATATGATGCTGTTGCGCCTGATAAAACGAAATGGACCGCATTTTTAGAACAGATGATTGCGTTGGCCCAGAAACCCTTTGATTTTGGGGATGAAAATATTTCTCAAATATCATCGCCAGTGTTACTAATCGCAGGGGACAATGATGGCCTGGATAAAATTGAATTGATAAAAACTTATCAATTATTAGGTGGCGCAGTAATTGGCGATTTTGGGCAGATGCCAAAGTCTCATTTGGCAATTGTCCCCGGCCAGGGGCATGTTAGTCTTATGAACCAATCCCAAACAATTTCAGGTTACTTGAACGGATTTCTAAAATAACTGCTTAAGAAATAAAATTAATACTTGATTTATTCGCAGACGAAAGATGTGATTTCATTTGTATCGAAGTAATCGACATAAAAATCAAAAAATAGTGTTTTTATCAAACTATTTCAAGTTCATTGTTGTTCTTACTATACAAACGGCAGTCAATTATCTTTCGACAGAGAGGTTCGTTAATAAAATTAAAAATTGGCGTAGTACAGTGAAAATCCAACAGTCTTAAAAAACATTGGAGCACGAAACAAAAAAGAGGAAACGATAGGAAACATAAAAATTACTGTACAAGTAAACGCTAAGAGAAAGGGTCTGATCAACATCAGGCCCTTTTGACATTAAAGAAAACCACATCTCACGATGTGGCCCTACAACATTTATATATTTACTTGAGATGGCTCTTATTTATATGAATTAATAGACTTTGACACTTTCCAATTATTACCCTCACGTACCAAGCTCACAAGATCAGTCTTGCTGAAGTTCTCAAATTTCATCGTCACCTTAGCGATCATGTTATCAGCTGACTCTTCGATAATATCTGTACTTACCGCACAGTTCAAACGTTCGCCTTTTTGTTTCTTCAAATATTTAACGACCTCACTGCGACTGTTGGCCTTTGTATTGAACGGTTGAACTTTTTGGCTGAAATCCTCGGAAAACAATTGCTCCACACCCGCGGATTCACCTTTGGTCATTACCGCAATATAGTGTTCTAAGGCGAAGTCTGCTGTGGAAAGGTTAACGGTTGCTTTTTCAGTTTTTGAACCGGGACCTTCAGCTGCCATGGCAAATGTTGATATTGCGATTAAGGCCGCTGCTGCGAATGTTTTTACTAAAGTTTTCATAATGTCTTTATTTTATTGTGTTAGTTCTGTTGTTCATATTTGTTGATTCAAAACTAGGGTTCAATGTGCATTTAACCTATGGACTTTAGACCAACGATCAGCAAAACTCGGTGAACGGCGGAAATGGGAAGGTGGAAGTAGTATAGCGTACACAAAGAACATTAGCTTCATTTTATCAGCTGCATGCCAAATACTATACCAGTTGCGGCGACGAGCTCATTCATACCTTCTAGGTCCTATTATGGCCTGTCCGAGATTTTCGTCGAAAAAGAAAATGTACGCATGCGAACAGTTTATAAACATATTGTTCATATGCGTACACCGCATTAAAACCCAAAAAAATTAAAATTAAGTTCTCGTAGACTAACGGATGGGAAACTTGGTGAATGAAAGAAATGGAAAAACTCCCCCCTGTGTATAGCTAAAATTTTTAATAGCCCTTTTCCAAAGAAACTTCATTGAGCAAAGGTTGTCCCAAAATCATTCGTCTATAATTATCCACCACCTGTGTTACCGAGGAACTGATATTTGTCCTACTCGCGACATGCGGTGTAATACAAATGGAACTACAGTGCCAGAACGGATGATCCCGGGGTAAGGGTTCCTGATGAAATACATCGAGGTAGGCACCAGCAATCTGCCCCTCGGCGATTGCTTCCAATAAATCCTCTTCCACAAGATGTTCACCTCTACCGACGTTGAGCAGAACAGCGCCCTTGGGGCATAAATTGAAAAGATCACGATTTAAAATTCCTCTTGTAGCATCGGTCAATGGTAGAACATTCACGATAAAATCTGTGTGCTCAACGGCCAAACGAAGTCCGTCAACACCCGTAAAAGAAGTTACACCCGCCATTTTTTTTGGAGAATTAGACCATCCGTTAACATTGAACCCCAATTGAGCGAGTCTTTCGGCTAAGTATCCACCAATTTCACCTAATCCTAAAACCGTTACATGCGTCTGACCAATGGATTTATATTCGAGAGGCTGCCAATCTCTTTTATCCTTTGCTGCAGCGTAAGCCGAAAGATTCTTCATCGAATGCATCAGACATGTCAAAACATGCTCAAACATGTCGCTTTTTAGCATGGGATCTACAATTCTACAGATATGAATATGTGATGGTATGGCTTTGGGAAATAAATGATCTATCCCAGCACCTCCGGATTGGATAACTTTTAAATTGGGAAAATGAGTATAATAACCTGCGGCAGGCTTCCAGCAAAGTGCGAACTCAACTTCCGTATAATTTTCTATCTCAGGGAAGATCTCAACCTTTATTTCAGGGAGATGTCTATTAATTTCTAACTTCCAGTCTTCGGCCCTACCGCTATTCAGTAACAATGCTATACTCATGTTTCTTTCGTTTATACGAAAATAACATTTATCTTAAAAACAACAATGAACTGATTCCGGGATAGGCCTATGTGCTGGAAAATTACGTTCTTAATGCCTTGATATCAGGAGGAAAAGTAAACCCGGTCAATGGTAAAATGACCGTATGAATATACGTTTGCAGCTATTTAAATTGAGAAAAAACAGTAAACCAACTGGTGAAATAATATTAAGTTTAATAAAAACTTATGTATATTTGAGAGATGCAATACTTAAATTGTCCGTATGAAAATTAATTCATTTAATCTATATAGATACTTTCTTTACATCATCTTTCTATGTTTTGTGATGCCATCAAAAGCACAGGAGACCATCGTTACCTATATAAAGAAAAACGGAGGGCATACAGCGCTCAAAGATTCGGCCCTTTACACCAATATCATCCGGTTGGCACCCAATGAAATGGGGCTTTACGAATTAAACGATTATTATGCCAATGGCAATTTAAAACGCCATGGATGGACAAAAATAGCTGATCCACGAAAATTACATCTGGAGGGCCTTATAGAGACTTACTATGAAAATGGAAATTTGGCAACTTCAGCCGAATATAAGGATAATAGGTTAAGTGATACCCTAAAAAGATATCATAAAAATGGTCTTTTGCGTGAAACCCGATTTTTCTTCAGATCAGAGAACCACCCTAACGAATTTCTTTTTCCAGACAAAAATAGCCGCCTAATCTATTATGCGGACTCCACAGGACATGTACAGATCAGTGGCGGAAATGGCACCTTTGAGTTCAAAAACAAAAAGGATACTGAAAGAGGCCAGTATGCGAACGGTGTCCGGGAAGGCCTTTGGGAAGGTACCTTTCATAAGGGGAAGAACAGGTTTGAGGAATGGTATGAAAATGGGACATTAGCTAAAGCGTTTACAACCGATAGCACCGGAAATAAACACCCTTATACACAGCGAGAGGTTCAGCCGGAATATCCGGGCGGCATAAAAAAACTGATGACCTTTATTGCCCAGAATTATAATTACCCCAAGGAGGCTTTAAATGCCAGAGTATCCGGACAGCTTCTGATCAGCTTCGTCATTGAAACAACTGGCATACCAAGTGAATTTAAAGTGATCAATGATCTTGGCTATGGTACTGCAGCCAGCGGTATCGAAGTGATCCAAAAAGCAAAAAAATGGACACCGGGTTATCAGTTTGGCCTTCCTGTACGTGTACAATATTCTCTTCCGATCCGATTAAATACGTTGCCTAAAGACAGTAGATTACAATAGTCGGGACTGGATCTGTTTCAATACGGACTGCATTTCTTTGTGATACAACCTGTTTGACCTAGCTAATGCCAGGGCCTTTTGCTGCTCTGCCTCCGCCTCGACGTAGAAACCTACCTGATACAGCAGTAAAGCCAATGTGTGATGGTATGTAGCAATGTCGGGGTTAAGATCAATTGCTTTCGTTTGCCAACGGATCGCATCAAACAAAACCTCGGAGTTATTCTTTGCAAAGGCTAAAATCTGTTGCGCACCGTAATTTAGGTTGCGAGCCTGGTCATCCTGATAATACTGACGTCCTCTATTAGCCCACTCTTTAAAGTCTGCGGTTTGGGCACTATCCAGCACCGGACGATTTCGCAAAAGATTGATCTTGCGGTCTTGCATAAAATCCATTCGTGCCATCGAATCGGGATCAATACGATAGAAACGATCATTATAATATTGCCGTGCCAACTGAATATACGACAGCGTATCGTTCATGAGCCGCTGGTACTCCATGGGATAAAAAGCTTGCGAAATAGAGGCGCGCAAGTGGTTCGGTGTCCAGGTCTGATACGCAAAATAACCTGTATTCTGGGCTAAGGAAAAATCCTTTTTATTGAGTGCTTCCCGGAATGTCCGTTGTATAATTCTGTTGTTTATTTTTTTGCGCACGGGCAATGGCAACGTGGAATACAGGCTATCGACCATTTTTCCATTGGTACGTGCCAGGAGATAAATTTTACTATTATATACCGGCCCACAGCTTAGCAGAAATACGACCGTCTCAAAATTATTCAATTGCTCTATAGACAGCTGAGATAGATAATCGTTCAGAACCTGTTGGTCTGTGTATTGATCGAATGTCTGATAGTAACGGAGCATCTTGGTCAATATGGACTGTTGGCGCATCCCTTTGCGATATTGTGCCGTGAGTGCCCCAAGTGTTTCACCTTTTGCTAGGGTAGTTACCGAATCAATGAGACTTTCCAATTCCTTTCCGCCATCAACTGAATTATCATGACGCAATAAAGGTACTCCATCTTTATCGGTAAAAAGATAAAACGGACTGTTCAGATGAAATGCCCGATGCAATGGATGATTAAAGTCTTCACGATCAAGCTCTAAGACTCCCGAAACAAATTGGGTACTCAGAATCTCCTTTGCCTTTTTGGAAACATCTCCTTTAAAGGGTATAAACTGTTCGTGCCGCTGATTGATGACCAGAAACATCGGTTTGTTTTCCCGCCCTGCACGTTCCAGCAAATGGGTATAATCATTTTTTTGTGGAAATGTGGTTTGCTGGGCCACAACCGTACAAATAAAAAAATAACATAAAATGGCTAATACAGCAGATTTTAAATAGAAATGCCCCATCGTTCAGATAAATTGACTATCAATAAGTTATATTATAATTTACCAAATAGAATAAAAATGTACTCCCGTAAAGAATTTTCTTCTTGGTCTATGACTTTCTTATTCGAAGATAAGTTAGGAAAAAAAGTTAATTCTTCAAATGGACCGCAGGGAAATATAAAATTGAACCATACAGAAATACCTACTCCTTCCAAACTCATGTAATTTAGACGAAACCATTTAGATAGAAAAAATGAGTAAAACAATTTTAATTACAGGAGCCGCAAGCGGTTTTGGAAAAATCGCTGCATTTGATCTGGCAAACAGGGGCCACAAAGTAATCGCTACTGCGCAGGTGTACCCACAGGTGAGTGACCTCATTCGTGATGCCTCAGAAAAGGGGATTGATCTTATTGTCGACAAGCTTGATGTAACTGACTTACGTGATCTCGCCTATATTCACAAAAAATATGACATAGATATTTTGATCAGCAATGCTGGTATTATGGAAGGCGGACCAATTGCTGAACAGCCATTAGACCTTATCCGTTCCATGTTTGATGTGAATGTTTTTGGTGGGCTTGAACTCGCCCAGGGGTTTATCAAAAAATTTATTGAACAGAAAAAACCTGGAAAGATCGTTTTCACAACCTCCATGGGTGGGCTATGGACTGTGCCGTATGTGGCAGCTTACTGTGCTTCAAAACATGCCATGGAAGCCATTGCGGAAGGACTTAAAACCGAATTGGCAAATTTTAACATCAAGATTGCAACCTGCAACCCGGGCATATTCGACACGGGCTTCAATGACCGCGGTGCAGACAGCATATTCCGCTGGTACGATCCTGAAGTCAATTTCACACCATCTGCTGTATTTGACGGTATAGTGGAATCATTGAACGATCAATTGGATCCACAGGGCATGGCCGAGTGTATCGTGGACGTAGCTCTGGATGAAAATTCTAATTTTAGGAATGTATATCCTAAGGAAACCGAAGAATTTGTAAAACAGCTTCAGTTAAGAGCATGGACAGCAAAAAGCTAATTTAAATAAACACCATTTCCTGAGCACGGACCAACTGCCGTGCTCTTTTGAAAAATAAACTACAGATGAACAATATGACATATCATCAGGCTGCACAACTATTGGCCGCTTCGGTCAAGAAAGCCAATGAAATAGGCATCCCCGTTTGCATTGCGATCGTGGATCATGGCGGGCACCTAATGGCAATGGCCAGACTTGACGCCGCCTTTGGTATCATAGACTTTGCAATAAAAAAGGCAAAAACAGCCATTATGTTTGGTGTGGACAGCGACGTCATGGGAGATATTATCGCGGGCGCCGGAATACATTCATATGGCATGATCAATGCCAACGATGGCTTAATGACAATACCTGGTGGGGTAATTATTAAAGATGCCAACGGAGAAAATATTGGGGCTATCGGCTGCTCGGGCGGAACTCCCGAACAGGATAAAGAAATTGCAAGTGCTGGTAATCAGATAATTTTATAATCTTTGTACGATGGCAGCAACGCGTGAAATAATATTTGACAGACTGGTCTATTCCTGTGCTTTTGAAAAGCATCGTGGATCCGAAGAATTTTATCCAGATCATTTTTTGGGATTTCAGCTCTCTGGTGAAACTCATGTTTTCCACGATCAGGACGCGACGGTAATCCGGGAACATACCGTTGTGCTTGTCAAAAAAAATCAGCTTATCCGCACCATAAAATATCCTTCAAAATCGGGAAAATATAGTTTTATTGCAATAACACTGGACAACGAAACATTGCAGAACTACGCAACTGAAAATAAAATTGCTGTCGACAGCCATTACCAAGGAATGCAGAAGTTATTTTTTGAACCCAATGAGTTCCTCAGCAGTTATTTCATTTCGCTCGCTCCATACATAAATAAGACCAAACAGGCGACACCAAAGCTCGCAGATATCAAAGTCCGGGAAGCCATCGAGCTCTTGCTCGATAGCAACCCGGACCTAAAATATGTACTATTTGATTTCGTTAAAACATATAAAATTGACCTCGAAGAATTTATGAACAAAAATTATATGTTTAATGTTTCCGTTGCGTCATTCGCCAGGCTAACAGGACGTAGTATATCTGCTTTCAAACGGGATTTTGTCCAAACTTTTCGCTGCAGCCCTAAACTATGGCTAAAAAACAAACGGCTGGAAGAAGCTTATTACCTGATCAAGTATAAACATCAAAAGCCATCAAGCTTCTATCTGAATCTAGGTTTTGAGAATCTTAGCCATTTTTACGCGTCGTTCAAAGAAAAATATGGATTGACCACTTCCGAGGTCCGGTAATTTATGTCCGAACATGTCATTCCCTAAACAAATCTTGATTGATGATTCCCTGGCATACGGATTTTGACAGATAGACCAAAGGTCTCATGTATGGCAAAGCAAAGCGGGTCACTCTTGATGGCAAGTGTCAATACCCGAATTTTGCCAAACGCCCGTACATCTCCACGAAAGCACATTGATCCAACAGCCATTTGGATTTTTTAGGATTCTCCAGGGTCCAGTCGCTATCAAAAAGTCCATCCTGATCCCGCATCTGATGCCATGCCAGATCAAGATTCTTCGCAAAAATGTCTACATATTTTCGATTTCCGTCTTGCTCGAACAGGCTGATATAGCCCCGCATCATCACAGCATGGAACCATAAATTACTATTTTTTAAAACCGGAAAATCTTTTCCCGATCTTGTCTCAAAAAAATAGCCCAGGCAAGCTTCAGCGAGCTGCTGCGCATCATCCAGGTATTTCTTTTCTTTGGTCAACCGATAGAGCAATGCTGCAGCCTGCAGCATCTGACCTGAATTATAAGAATACTTGGCCTTTTCAACTTTACCATCAAGATGTATATTGTCCCAGTACAGCTTATCATCCGGGTCCTGCAAACCTGCTTTTGTCCATTCATACAAACGTCGGCCTTCAAGAAGATAATCTTTCTGTTTGGTCGCCTCAAAAAGCTTTAGGGCAAACACTGCTGCAGGGGCATTCGAACAGCTATTTTTGGATTCCTTTTTTTGCTCACACCAATAAATACCACCGCCTAGTTTATCATCTTCACCACTTTTTACAAAGGTCCAGATCTCCTTTGCTTGTTTAAGATAATCTGTATTTTTGGTCTGTATGTAGCTATCTGTAAAATCAATGCCCAACCAGATGTTATCATCGTAAAAACGATCCGATGCAGGAGCTGAATTGATATAGGAAGCATACCCTACTGGTTTACGCTTTTCGTCCCGATATTCATGGAGCCCTACGAGTACCTTCTGGTCCAATATTTTCTGGTAGGCTGCTTTATCTTTTGACTGTTCCATCAGCGCATTGACCGCCGAAAAACTACCCGAGAAAGGCCAGAGATAGGCATATTTCTTTTGCTGTTCTGCCTGCGTGTTATTATTTAGGTAGTCTGCTTTAAAATTCTCGTCAAAGGGGTACTTTTCAGTCAATAATTTATTTTGTGTATTCCCATATTTATCATAGATCACATCCAGGGTCTTCTGGGCGTGATCAGAAAATTGGCCGTTTTTCACCTGCGCCTGTCCCATCATATAGCACAAGCCTGTCAATAGTACTGTCGTCGTTATCCGGTTTATTTGTTTCATCAGCATTTATTATTTTAAGATAGCCATCAGGAGCTGACGGGCAACCTAATGGCTATTGTATATAATCTATTATTTTAGTTTTGTCTGATAGCGTGCTAGGCCTTCAAACAGCATTGCAGCACTTGCATAGGCTGTAATTTCACTGTTTCCAACTGGCGGCTGAGACCAGGAAGAACCAAAAAATAAAGTTGGCAGGCTGGTTCCCTTAGTCCAGGCTATTTTTCCATTGTTGAGCAAAAACTTTTCAAATTTAGCACGGTAGTCTGCGTTGATCCCCTCAAGATTCAAATAATCGACAAAATACCGGATAAAAATCCCCTTGAACAATGCGCCATCACCACTGCCTTCATCACGTAGAATATTATTTCCGATATCGGTACAGCGGGTAATGGTATAATAACTAATTTTTTGTGCATCGACTAAGTATATCTGATCTTTGGTAATCTTAAAAAGTTCAACGGCGGTCCCCAGAAAAGTTCCTTGATTATAAGTCAGTGTTGTCTGATCGACAGCATCGGTCTCACCATTGATATTATCATATACAGCCCCTGAAGATGGATTGTAAAGTGTTGCCTTCTGCCATTCATAGATCTTTTTGGCCCATGTCAGATAACTTTCATCTTTTGTTAGATTGTAAAGTCTAGCGGCAAGAATACTAGCCGGTCCATTAGAACAGGCATTTTTGCTATATAACATGTCTTTCCGCCATGCTAGTCCTCCACCGGCAAATTGTTCATTCCAGCCCTTGATGATATCTGCCCATAGAAGCAGTACGGCATCCCGATATTTCTGTTCTTTGGTAACTTCATATAACCGCAACATGGTCAAGGCATTCCATTCCATATCATCGTAGAATACATTGTAATAGTTATTACCGTTTTTGACTTTAACACCCTCAAACCACTTGCTAAAATAGGCTCTATACTTCGCGTCCTTGGTTCGTAAATAGGCATCGATAACGACGTCCATGGCGTGGGCATTGGGCCAGTATTGAAATCCGAGATCGGATTGATTGATGGCGTTGTTAAAATACCCCGCTTCATTCCAAAACCCCGTGATCATTTTATCGGATACCTGCGTCGCAATTGCTGTCCAAGATTCCTGAATCGTATCGTCGTATGAGTATGTATCCTCGACTTTTGTACATCCAAACAGCAACAGCAGCATGGATGACAACATTACTATTTTTTTCATCATTCCCTCCTTAATTTGGAACCACCGCATGTGTATAATCTTTGTCCCCCTGTAGGATCATCGAGATTTTTGTCGGATGTCCATCGACTGCATCCACAAATTTCCACTTGTCATCCCATTGTGAAAGATTGGGCAGGATACGGACGAAGAAATATGTCGGATCAGCACCGTTAGGTGGCACATCGGTACCTTTTTGGGTCCCAAGTTGAACGGTTTCTGCTTTCCCCGCCCTGACGGTTTCCATCTGGAATTTATAGCGCTGGTCGCGTCCCCAACTTTCCTGCTTAAAATTGATGATGCCAGTCGCTGACCAGATCCCCTTACCCTGATAGGGCAGGTCGAGTACAACTGCCCCTGAAGGTGAGAAATAAACCCCCATGCTTTTGATTTCCGCATAGGTAATTGTCGCAACATTAAAATCAATTCGAATGCGGTATACGGCTGTTTTGGTCACGATATTGCTCCCTGCGTCGCTTTCCTTTAATTTTGTTTGATCTTCGGAATAGAAGATCCGGCCATCTGCTGATTTTCGATCCGTAAACGTATACTTCTTACCTGCTTCCAATTTGGTAAAGATCTCATACTCACCGTTGCCGACGAGTTTAAAAGGTAATGCCTGTGTAATTGCTTCGCCACCCTCTGTTCCCTCTCCGGTAATAAACAGTTCATCCGGAATATCTGCAAATCCTTCCAGGCTTTTTATGTTCAATACTTTTTTCACTTTACCCAGCACCCGTTTCATCCCTCGGATTGAATAGACGGACCAGCTGACATCGCCACTCGTGCCCGGCTCGATTCCCGCTTTGGCAGCAACCTGATTCAATATTTTATGACTGATGTTTGCTCCGTTTGAGTTCCCGTTATTGTCCGAGGTAACCGTATATAAGGGTTTGCTGAAATCGCCATCCACTTTATCAAAAACGACTTCATATTGGGCCGCTCCCCCATCGGCTACCAATGCGGACTCCCATTCAAAATATAAGGCAGCAGAACTTGAACTCAACAATTTGACTGATTTCCCGTCCGCAGGCGCATATAAATTCTCCACAGCGGATACATCCGCATCCGAATATTTCATATCATCTTTTTTGCAGGAAACGATGCCCGCAGCCAATACGATCATTGCTATAACTTTAAAATACCATTTCATGTCTTTTTCTTTAATTTTATCGTTCAAAACGTACATTTTTTCTTTCTGTATCGTCTGTGACGGTTTGTTTCAATTAAATTTTAGTTTGAATAACCTTGATTATTGGGCAATAGATTTTTATTTAGATCAATCTGTGTTCTTGGCACTGACCATAAATAATCCCGGCTCTCATCAAAGCGTCGAATATCCAATTTGATATAGCTATTGTTGCCGCCATATTTAGCGCCCAATACCTGACCATCCAGATAGGTTTTACCAGCTTTCCAACGCAGGATATCATAGTAACGTAAACCTTCAAGCGCAAGCTCGCTACGCCGTTCATTTCGGACAATTGTTTTCAGGTCACCGGATGTCGGAAAATCCAATGCTTTCGCTGCTTCGAAGCCGGCCCGTTTGCGGATAGGTTTGATCGTCATATCCCATATTGCAGCATCGAGCTGTCCAAGCGCTTCTTTCGCTTCGGCATACATCAGTAAGATATCAGCATATCTGAACATAATGATATTGAGCCCGGCATCATATTTTACGGTCGCTGTCTGATCATAATATTTCTTGACATAATACCCTGTGGGTGATGCATTGGCACTTGCTCCCTGGTATTCGTCAAGACGCTCTTTATCTGTCCCTCCAGACCCCGGTTTGATAAAAATCTTACGCACCGTCCCATCAAAGTCGGTCCATTGACCGCCATGGAAAACAATCGTTGCGGCCATTCTGGGATCCCGATTTACATAAGGATTGTCACTGCTATAATTGGGATCTGTAGCGATTGTATTTCCATCTAGGGTGATATAATTATCCACGAGGCTCTGCAAAGGTGCATAACCATTCAGACGAGCCTGGGCCGAGATCGGCGCGGCATCGTAGAGTTTATTCCAGGTTTTCAGCTGCGGCACATAGGCATAGTCCAGAATAACCTCCGAATTGTACTCTTTTGCTGCTGTAAACAAGTCGGGATAGCTATCGAAAAGGGCATATGTTCCAAATTCCGCCTGTTTCTTTATCAGATTTTCGCAATACTCCAGCACTTTGTTCCAGTTGCTCTCATACAGGTAGGCCCGTGCCTGAAAAGCCGAAGCCGCACCTTTTGTAATCCGGCCTCTATCATCAGCGGGTAGCGCATCTTTGCTGGGCAGATCCGTCATACATTCATCCAATTCCTGATGAATAAAGGCCATGACGGTGGCTTTAGGTGTCCTTGGTATCGTCTTGGACTCCTCTAGGGTTATATCCTTGGTAAAAAAAGGGACATCACCGTAAAAATTGACCAGCCTAAAATAGAGCGAAGCGCGAATAAACCGAACCTCTGCTATACGTCGTTGTTTTAGTGCTGCATCCAGCCCCGGTACACGATCTACATTTTCCAGATAAACATGGCAGGTTTTGATGCCCCCATAGAGATCTGACCATTCCGAGCCGAAACGCCCTAATGTCGGGTCCGCAGTACCATTACGGATGGCGCGTTGATCTGTATTGGACCTACCCTCAAAAATATTATCACTGAGGGCTTCATCATTCCATAAACGGTCTGCAGAAAATAGTTGATTATAGGCCATATTGACCATTTTTTCCGCATTTTCAGGGTAATCCCAAAAGTTTTCATCGGTAAAACGGTCTGTTGGCAAGGTATCCAGCTTATTACAGGAAGTGAAATGCACAGCAGCCACCAAACTTAGGCCTCCTATAAGTAATTTATATCGTTTCATCACATCAAAAATTAGAATTGAATATTTAATCCGCCGCCATAATATTTCAACGTTGGATAGTTACGGGCGCTATTGGCAGACCCGCCCATGTTGGAATCAAATTCAGAAGATTCGGGGTCTATCCAGGAGTTTTTGCTTAAGGTCAGCAAATTTTGGGCGTTGACAAAAAAGCGCACGCGCTGTAGCCCTAATTTTGAAACAACTCCTTTTGGAAGACTATATCCTATCTGCAGGTTTTTCAGCCGTGCATACTTTCCGTTGAAAAGGTAGAGATCGGAATCTTTCCCAAAGTTGTTGGTCGATGCTGTAGACCCATTTGCGGTAAGCCGAGGCCACTGTCCATCGATATTTGTCGGTGTCCAGTAATCAAGTTGATGCTGATAGATGGCATACGAATAATTCTGATGAAAAGGTTCAATCAGTTCACCGCGGATCATCATATCACGCTTGCCCACCCCTTGCCAGAACATGCTAAAATCAAAATCTTTGTAGCTAAGATTGTAGGTCAGCCCAAATGTAAAGCGGGGAAAACCATTGCCCAGGACAAATCGGTCCCGCGCATCGATGATGCCATCGTTATTTCGGTCGACATACTTGACATCTCCGGGGCGCAAATCCGCTGCAGTGATGCCACTTGGCAGAGCCGAGGTTTCTATGTCAGAGATATTCTGAAAAAGTCCGGCCATTTTGTAACCGTAATAGGAATTATAGGGAAGACCGACACGTGTCAGTTTGGTAATATTATCCACGGTTGAGATCCGGTCATCTCCGGGCATCGCAACGATCTTGTTATGACTGTCTCCCATATTGGCATTGATCTGATGTCGAAACGCTCCTGTGGTTGCGTGATAAGTCAGGTTGATCTCCCAGCCTTCATTGTTCATTTCGCCCAGGTTCTGGTTTTTTAATGAAGTCCCAAAGGTCGAGGGAATCTGTGGTGCCATCAGAATATCGACTGTCCGTTTTTTAAAGTAATCAAAACTGGCGGTAAGCTTATCTCGAAAGAAAGTCGCGTCAAGCCCAATATTAAAATTATAGGTTTTCTCCCAGCGCAAATCCAGGCTGGCATAATTAAACCCAGCAGCGGCGACGGGTTTATTATTAAATCCATAACTGTTTGGGTAGGATTCATAAGTGAAGTAATAGGAATAATCATCCACGGCCTGATTTCCCAGTACACCATAGGTTGACCTGATCTTCAGACTTCCGACATGATCCTTGTACCAGCTCATAAATTGCTCATCTGAGGCTCGCCAGCCTAATGATCCAGAAGGGAAGAAGCCCCAGCGGTTTGCTTTCGAGAACTTGGAAGAGCCATCGTAACGGAAACTGAATTCTGCAAAATACTTACTTTCAAAATCATATCCGGCACGGCCGAAGATTGAATTGATGCTATTTTGTAAAGTACCATTGGGTGTAACTCGCGCAGTTGCAGGATCGATAACCGTTCCGGTGGTCGGTGTACCCAGCACAGGATCTGTAAATTTCATTTTAAGTTCGTTTTGCCTACGTGTATAGGACTCATTGGATGCGCCGATTAAACCCGAGACGTGATGGCTCCCAAAGTTTTTGTCATAATCGAGCAACAACTGGAAATTCAACAGGGAAGCTTTTTCATTGAAGTCCTCGGTATTGCGATCCGAATTGACATAAACCTGTGGCTGCAGTGCATTTGGGTCAGAATAGAGGGGTACCTGAATACGTCGAATAAAACGATGGTCGGCGTAAATATCGGCACCAAAGATACCACGCAATTTTAAACCATCGAGCAGTTTCGCTTCCAGATTCAGGTTGATGTTAAAATAATCATTGTCATTTTTGACATAACCACCTTCGTTAAGTTCAGCCAACGGATTCTGATCCGTCAGGGCATTGTTGACCAGGTATTTGCCATTGTCGGCCCGCATCCGATAGTAATAATACGAAGGTAGACGGGAAGCATTTATAATGGCACTTCCGGCTGTATTTCCTAAATTATTATTACGTGTATAAGCTAAAATCGAGGTCAGTTTAAAACGACCGATCTCCGTACTGAGGTTAGTCCGCAGATTGTAACGTTTTATCGCGAAATCTTGTCCCACAAAGTTGCTTGGTTGATTATAAAAGCCCCCCGAAAATAGATATGAACTCTTTTCACCGCCACCGGAGACACTGATATTATATTTTTGCTGGAAGGAATTTTTCATGATCTCAGGTAAATTCCATTGTTCAATATCCTGATGTGCGTACAGATCCGCGATCGCTTCGGGTGAAAACTGAGGATCCATTCCTGAATTGGTGAGCGCAAGGTTGCGTAGCGTCGCATTTTCATAGCCTTTAACGGGAGAAAACAAGATCTTGGGCTGTTGTACCCCCCATTGTGTTCCGATGTTAACGCTAGGTTTCTGATTTTGCCGTCCCCTTTTTGTCGTGACCAGGATGACACCGTTGGCCGAACGTGAACCATAGATAGCTGTAGATCCCGCATCCTTGAGTACCGATACTGTCTCGATATCGTCTGGATTGATCTTGTTCAACGTTCCACCTTCGGTAATGATTCCATCAATCACCACGAGAGGCGCATTGCTATTTACAGTTGATATCCCGCGAATATTGATGTTCATTGCATTATCATTAGGATCCATGCTTTTCTGCTGAATGGTCAAACTTGGCGAAGCCCCCTGTAGGGCCTGTGTCACGTTGCCAACCGGTCTGTCCTGAAAGGTCTTGGCACCGATCTGATCGACAGCACCAACCAATCGTTGCCGCGTGGTGGTACCATATCCGATCACAATAACTTCTTCCAGTTGGCTATTGCTACTTTTCATTACGACCTGCAACTGCGCCAGATCTTCTGCACGCATGGAGGCGAGTTCCATACTCAATTGATCATATCCGACAGAAGAGAAAATCAAGGTCGCTTTCGGAGAAAGATTACGGATCGTAAAGCTACCATCGGTAGCGGTAGAGGTTCCGGCAGATTCATTCCCTTTGACGCGTACAGAAACGTTGGCAAGTGCTTCACCGCGTTCATTGGTTACCCGTCCTTTGATCGTTTCCTGATCTGATCCTGCCGCGGAGGGCGCCGATGACGGGATCGTCGTTGCTTGTGGCCGGTCGCGGATGACAACTGTCTTATTGTCCAATTGATACGACAGGGGCTGGTCTTTAAAGATCTGAACCAGTACGTCCGATAACATCCGTTCCTTTACTTTTATATTGACGGGTTGGGCTACTGACATTTGCCGTTCTGTATAAAGGAAATTGTATCCTGTCTGTGACTTTAATTCCTTAAAGATTTTTTTAAGGCTCATATTGGAATATTCCAATGTTACCTTCTGTGCAAAGGTTGAAGCACTAACCTGCATAAAAGTAACCAAGATAATTATGGTCGTCAAGCGCATAATAAGCCATAGTTTACGGAATAGCAGATAAGCTATCTCCTTTTTTCTGATATAATTTTGATACATTTGCAAGGTTTGATTCGCAGTATGTTCGAGTCGTCCAAAACATAAACATACTGCAGATTGGATAGTTAAAAATTAATTGTCCCAAACAGCAACCGAGTCCCCCGGGATCTTGGTTGCTTTCTTGTATCCCACAGGGATCGCTATTCGTTTTGTCTATGTTTTTTCATCATATTATTTTTAGGGTATGAGTTATAATCGAATATTTAACGAATACTTATGGAAGAACATAGAGGGTTTTCCCTTCGATCCGAAAATGGACTGCTCCCGTTTTTTCCAGCAGATTTAAGACCTGCCTGACATCATCAAAACGAGAAATGCCGCCACCGAACTTCTCTGTTGTTTTTTTTCCCTGATAGATCACGTCGACTTTATACCAACGCGCTATCTTACGCATGACACTTTCGATATCATCATCGTCAAACATAAATTCATGATTTATCCAAGCAACGACTGGCGCGGTATCCACTTGTTGTAATTTTAGTACTCCATTGGAGCTGAGACTTGACTGTTGTCCTGGTAGCAACCGTAGTTTTTGATTATGGGAAGAGACTTCGACCCGACCTTCCAAAAGTGTGGTCCGCAGTGCCGGTTCGTCAGAATAACTGTTCACATTAAAGTGGGTACCCAGCACTTCTATCTGTTGACCCGCAGTCTGTACAACAAAGGGATGTCTGATATCCTTCGCTACTTCGAAATAGGCTTCGCCAGTCAATTCCACTTCTCTTTTTCCCTTCAGAGCAAAGCGCATTGGATATTTAAGGGCGGAGGCAGCATTGAGCCACACCTGCGTACCATCAGGTAGCTTAATACGATAAGTTTCACCTTTGGTTGTTGATAATATATGGTGGCCGGTATCACCGTCTATATTTTTCCCGACTTCGTAGATCAACTGTCCATCATTACTTTTAGAAATCTTTATACCCATTTCATCCGCAATCTGTCCATCCATCGTTTCCTGCAAATGAATCTGTTTGCCATTGGCCAGGGTCAAGGTAGCCGATTGTTTTCCGGGCGATATGACTTCTGCTGTAGACTGCCGCAGCACTTTATGCTGTACCCCACTAAAAGTCCACCATCCAACAAACAAGATCCCAATGACTGTAGCGGCAACGGCACCGATAGTCTTCCGGGACCACATTGGTTTCGTTTTGGGTTTATTTATCTGACGGTGCAGTTGCTCCCAGGTGTTGTCCAATATCGCCAATAGTTCAGGGTCCTGAAGCAATCCCTGATCGACCGGGTCGTCCAAAACATCCTGTATCAGTTCCTGCAGCAGTATCCGGTCTTCACCAGATTTTATATAGGAAAGAAAAGCACGGGAATTTTCCTCACTAAGCTTCCCTCGTATATACTGCCTCAAAGTATATTGAAGTAATTTTTTTTCCACAATTGGTTATCTTCTTTTTAGCTAATACACTTCAAAAGCAGACATCATCTGCTCCGATCGTAATTTTATTTTACTTTTTTTCAGCCTAAAGAAAACGGTAGCGATTAATGCTGCTGGAGGAGTATAAAAGAAGCGATCAATAGCGTTGACTTATCCAAAACACCATGCCTTTCTTTGATATATTTTGTAGCTTTTACGATATGATCGTTGATCGTTGAAGTCGATATCCTTAACAAGGTACTCACCTCGGCGTAGCTTTTCCCTTCGATCTTACAAAGTCTATAGATCAGCCTGCGTTGAGGCGGAAGCTGTTCGATCGTTTGCGACAACCATTGTTCGTCCTGTTTTTCGTTTAATTGTTCCTCTACATGGGTATAGAGCTGTGTATTATGGAGACTAAGATAGGCTTGTATCTGTTTCTCCAGATTATTTTTGCGGATAAAGTTATATACCGTGTATTTTGCAATCTGGAATAAATAAGACCGAAAAGACTGTTCGGCATCAATCAGCTCGCGCTTATCCCATACTTTTATAAATACTTCCTGTAAAAGTTCTGCAGCATCCTGTTCGGATTTGACCATTTTACGAATATTGAGGTAAATACGACCACTATACAAACTGTAAATCTGACGAAAGGCAGTTTGGCTGCCTAAACGCAAGTCTGACAGCATCTCTTTTTCTTCCATATGATCATATTTCGGTTTATACATAGTCACTCAAGTGAAAATATAAATAATGGATTACCAAATCTTGTTCTTTTCTCACATGATGTCGCCAAAATAGCAAGAACTATCCCTTTCGCTGAAAAGTAAAATGCTATAACTTTATCGTATTTGGTTATCCCCTCTCCTATTTCGTATACGATAGATCTCTATTAGAACAAGAAAAGGATCGTGCCGGCATTTCCAAAATCGGGACCCTAGCACGGCTCGAGCTGAACTATTGATACATCCATAGGATTGAGTAAAACAAATATAAAAAAACTAAAACGGTTTTGCTTATTTCGGAAGAAAATTATAGGATAGAAGGCGAAGAACCGGCAAAGTATCGAACAAAAATGGCAACTGAAATAAAAAACAACACAAAAAAGAAGAAACATTAAACCCAATTAACTAACTTCATTTATATAATAACAATTAAATCAACTATCCTAACACACATTCAGATTGACACTTTTTGTTTGATCAAGATATAAAATTAGAACTGGAATGGAAACCACGATCGCCACAGAGAAATTGCTATTAAAGCCTGTCGAACTGTCCGATTTGCAAAATATGCATAAGCTCAGGATTAATCCTCAGGTCGCTAAATACATCGGCAGAGATATCAATAAAAGTCTTGAAGAGACAAGACAGTTTATTGAGATGGTCAGAAAAAATAAATTCTATTTCACGATTAAAACAATAGATCAAAATGAATTTGTGGGAACTATAACCTTATGGAATATTGACCGGAGCAAAAAATATGCAGAACTAGGTTACGAATTGCTTCCGCAATTCCAAGGAAAAGGATTGATGAGTGAAGCTGTAAAGGCCCTATTAAAATATGCTTTCGATGAAATGGGAATTGAGGCTATTGAAGCGTATACACATCGCGAAAACATAGCTTCCAAAAAGCTGCTGGAACGCCTCGGTTTTAAATTGGTCGCTGATAAAATTGATCCGGACGTTTTAGACAATATTATTTACGGAATAAATAAAACCGAACAGGAAATCTCAATTGATCATTACTGATCTAATTTATTAATTTCATAGGCATTTACATACCAGATAACAAAGGAACAGATGAAATTTAGCTTTTTAATTGTAGCGCTATTTGTTTATAGCTTTGGCCACGCACAGGATTCAGATGCGTCAAAAAAAGCCAACATCATCCATATTATCTCCCTGTTCAAACAAAAAAACATAGATGAGATTTCAACGGTCATAAACTATCCCTTGAAGCGGGAAAATCCAATTCCATCGATAAAAAAACCGAAGGAATTCAAACAAAGGTTTTATGAGGTTTTTGATCAGAAACTCGTAGATCTGATTGCGCATTCAAAACCGGACCAATGGACAGAAGTCGGCTGGCGCGGAATCATGCTGGATAATGGTAAACTATGGATAGATAGCGAAGGCGGAAAAATAATCGCAGTAAACTATCAGAGTCCATTCGAAAAAAAATTAAGACAAACACTGATTCAAAAACAAAAAGAATACATACACCATTCTTTAAAACAATTCAAAACCCCCGTTTATACAATAAGGTCTGAAAAATACCTGATCAGAATAGATGAATTAGCTAACGGAAAATACAGGTATGCTTCGTGGAAGATCGAAAAAAAAGAAAACATGTCACCTGACATTATCCTGAGTAACGGCAAAATGGATTTCGAAGGGAGCGGGGGTAATCATGTCATCACTTTTACCAACGGAATTTATACCTATGCTATCTACCGAAATATTATAGCGGAAAAAGATGCATCGGATATTACGCTTGTCGTCAAAAAAAACAAGCAAAAAATTTTAACGCAAGGGGGAACATTGATAGCGGAATAAAACGTATTGGATGACAAAAAAGTATTATTCCTCTTCTTTATTAAACATCATTCTGAAAAAATCAAGTGTTGATTTTTCCCCCATGGGTAGATACATAAATCCATGACCGCCTTTCACTACTGATTTCAGCATCCATTTTTTCTGTTGTTTCTTTACTTTCCGACGAACTTTCAACAGGTCATCATAGCGATAGAGACTGTCATCTTTGGCATGCAGAGAGTAGATGGGGTGAGAAACTTCCGCGATCTTTGGTTTTGCTGAAATGGCATAAAATGCCCGAAAATCAGTTTGCTGTTCTTGCGCAAACTGATAAGACACATTACCTCCCATAGATAATCCACCCAAATAAATCCTATCGGTATCAATAAAATAGCGTAGCTTAACATCAGCTAATATCGTCGAAATAACCGCGGACATATACTTGTAATTTTTCCACCCGGGATTTCCTTTTTGAAAGGGATAGATCACAATCGAATTTGTACTATCGCCAATGGTAAAAATAGGTTCAAACCGGGTCTGAGGATCTATAGTAAAAGCTGCCGTATCTGAAACAACCCCGCCGTGAAAAAAAAACAATGCTCTTGTGGGTGCATTGCAATGATAGCCCCGGGGAACAAATACAAGATATGGAATTTCCAGCCCTTCCTGATCAACATGATACAAGGCAAAGCCTGCTTGTGCATGTTGGTAGAAGGCCTGTTTTTCTGAAATTGCATTGGCGGCAACTTCATTTTGCCAAATTCTGTCCCGCTTATATCTTTCCTGTATTTGAAATTCCATGTGTTTAAGGATTCTTTTGTAGGAGCTATTAGCTAATATCGGTTTAAAAATGGAATCGTTTTTAAAATAAGACAGCTCCTGTTCATTGTCACCTAGCCCCAGTTTAACTCCTTCTTCTAACCATGCAATAGCCAGATCGTTTTTACCACATTGCAGTGCTACCACCAAAGCATTGGCATAGTCGTATTTACCTCTGTCCCCTTGTTGATGAAATGCTTTTTTTAATGTTGAAAGTGCATCGCGATATTTTTGGGATTTTATCTGTGCTGACGCCAGATCCATTAACTGTTCATAGGATTGAGCAAAGGAGCACTGAAAAGAAAGTAGTGCAATAAAAAGAATTAAAATCTTCATGTATAGTCGGTTAATTGTGTATTTGTACAATGATGTATCAATGTTATCTAGGCTTATGATGCAATCTTGTTCTTATTTGTTGATTCAAAACTACAACATAACGCCCCCCTAGCCTATTTTCTTTAGACCAACGGACAGAAAAACTCGGTGAATGGTAGGATTTGGGAGGTGAAAGGATATACAATATGGCAAAGCTTTGGGTTAATATTTCAAAACTCAAAATATTGTTCATAAATTGTCATTCCATGGATAAAACATTTACATTGCAGAACTCTGTAAAGCTAAGCGAAGAAGACATAATTGCTCTTATGAATTTGTGGAACCATGAGTATCCAAGCAGTTTATCCTATAATAGGATAACTGATTTCGAGAATTATATCAAGACTCTTTTATTCCCAGAGCATATCCTTATCAAAAATGAAAATCATCTTATTGGTTGGGCGGCTAAATTTGATCGCGAGACTGACCGTTGGTTTGTGATTATACTCTCTAGAATTGCACAGGGAAAAGGTCTAGACTCTGAACTAATGAACAGGTTAAAAAAAAATGAATGCCGGCTTAATGGGTGGGTGATTGACCATGATCTGGAAATAAAAACTGATGGTAGCCCTTATCAATCACCTCTCGGATTTTATATCAAGAACGAATTCATTCCGGCCACCGATCAACGTCTCGAACTTCCTAATTTATCAGCGGTTAAAGTAACATGGACTCACAGAATATAAAAACAAAGACTTATTTTAACGAATGAACATAACAATTTCAGATACACGAAACATCAATTCCAACATGACTCCAATAATGGGGTATCATCGGTATATGGCTCCAAGCACGAAAAATATATCGCTCTCATTTTTAAGTGATCAACTATCATAATTAAAGCTAACTATTTTTATGCGTATATTCTTTTCAAACAATTTATGAAGTTAACTTTAAAAAGGAATTAAAAAAGAATAACAGATATCCATCCTAAAAATCTGTAAACTGGAATGCGAAAACAAACAAACCGGTATATACCAAAGCCAAAGATAGCTGGTAAACATTCAATATATACAACCAACCCCAATCGGGGGGCATATTCCAACAGTAAAACTTTATAAAGCCCGCATTTGCAACTGAGAACAGCAAATTGACAATGGATCAATCACTTCGCAGGAACTGTGCAAGCCGATTGATTTATCTTATTAAGCCAATTCATTTTTAAAAAAACATAAAAAAGCCACATCTCACGACGTGGCTACTAAACTAAACTTATAAACTTACGATTCACTAATAGTCAGGCTACGAGCTAACTTGACTCACCATTAGTTTTGATTCTTTATCTTATTTATAGGCATTAATTGAACTGGACACTCTCCATGCTCCATGCTCATTGACCAGTGTCACAAGGTCTGTCTTGGTAAATCCTTCAAATTGCATCGTTACCTTGGCAACCATATAATCTGCTGATTCTTGGATGATCTGGGTATTTACCTTACAATTAAGCTTCTCGCCGCGCTGCTTTTTCAAGAACTTGACAACTTCTTTACGGTCATTTGTTATTGCATTTGCTGATTGGATCTTCTGACTGAAATCTGCTGTAAATAATTGTTCTAAACCTGTTGACTCGCCCTCAGTGATCACCGCAACATAGTGGTTAAGAGCAATGTCTGCCGTGAATAGATTAACTATGGCTTTCTCCGATTTTGAAAAAGTTTTATCTGCTGCAATAGCCAGGCTAGATACTGCTATCATTGCTACTGCCACGAATGTTTTTACTAATGCTTTCATAATATCTTGATTTTATTATATTCGTTCTGTTGTACTTATTTCTTAATCCAAAACTACAACGCAATGGTTGCCTAACCTATCAACTTTAGGTTAACGGATATAAAAACTCGGTAAACGAAGGAAATAAATAGGTGAAATTTAAAAAGCAATCATTAACAAAAAAGGTCTTGCGAATCAAACAGATCTAAAAGCAATACTGTTGTCCAAAACTAACAACAAATAGAATTTGGTAGAAAATTCTTATATTAAAGTAGCGAGAAATACGACTAAAATGAATAGGAGTAATTAATTAAGTAAGAAGCGGCTGAACAAAAGGAGTACCCGCACCCGTTTCTAAGTATAACTTTAAGCTTGCGGTAAATTGTCTCCATCCGTCTGTACAGACTGCATAACATTCAATCGTAGGAATCAAGCCGATATGTGTCAAATGTATTTCGACATGATTTCCCTTTTGCGTTATTTCCCAAACTATTTTAGTACCGATCCATTCGGTTTGATTTATTAATCCCGGAATTACTATCAATGAATCCTCCACATACCAAACAACTTTTTTGTTATAAATCAATTCCTCGACACGCATCTTCTTGTACACCGTTTCACCGAAATTAATGGTAAAATGTTCCCCTGATTTAGCTGAGCTACCCGCGAACATTTCAGTCCACCACCGTGGTATCTCATTGGTCAAAGCATTAAAAACCCTATTTACTGTACTATTCAGGTTGATTGTGCTATTATAATTTTCCATAAGTTATTTGTTTTTAGCGTACTACTAATATATGAACACCCATTCTATTCTAGCTTTGCATAGGACAAGTTTTTACATATGCTTTTTAGCGATTATAAGATATGCGCCTAGTAAAAAATCTTTCCATTAGACAGGAATTGTTATCTAGCACTTATTTAGAACAATATTTACCAAATTTTGTCTTCTGTGTTGATACACCAAAAATATACAGGATAGTACATGACACTTATATCAAATTTATTTGTGATAATAGTGAATCATTCCGGATCTTCGGCTAACCCTCAATCCTAAAATATGGCACCATTTATAAACACGCTGCTTTTGAAAATTATGATATCAGGATGTATATGTATACTTTCTATTAGCAGCTTTGCCCAAAAATTAAGCGTAAGCGACCTTAAAGTAGAGCACCTTAAAAATCCTATGGCCATCGAAACTGATAGCCCCCGGTTCAGCTGGAAGATAAGCTCTCCGATAAAAAATACATTACAGGCATCTTATGAAATCAGAGTAGGTCGTGATAAAGCTGCGATGAACGCAGGAAAAGACCTGGTGTGGAGAGCCGAAGTACCAGGAGATCAGTCTGTACTGATTAAATATAAGGGAGCTGCATTACAATCAAAAAAGAGATATTTTTGGCAAGTTCGGGTAAAAGACAATCACGGCAATACTTCTGCCTGGTCTGAACCCGCATTTTTTCACATGGGCATTAGCCCCACGGATTGGACAGCGACATGGATCAAAGTGGCCGGAAAAGATACTGCGGCAAGAAGCCCTATTTTCAGAAAAGAATTCGTCGTCAATAAAAAGCTTAAATCGGCAATTGCCTACGTTACCGCGAAGGGATTATACGAAGCGCGTATAAATGGTCAGCGCGTCAGTGACACCTATTTTGCTCCAGGATGGACCAGTTATAAGGATCATTTGCAATATCAGGTTTACGACGTAACCACGATCCTAAAAAGCGGTTCCAACGTTTTTGGAGTTAGTCTCGGAAACGGCTGGTATAAAGGACGGATTGGCTTTGGAAACCAGCACAATTTTTATGGCGATACGCGCGGATTGCTCTTGCAGCTTGTGATGGAGTACACAGATGGCACCACGGAGACGATCCAAACCGATGGAAGTTGGAAATATACTTACGGACCAATTATGGCATCAGATATTTATGATGGTGAAATCTATGATGCCCGAATGGAAATAAGTGGTTGGGACAATATTGGCTATCGGGAAGATAATAAATGGAATGCGGTCACAACAATGGAGAAAGGATCGGAAAAACTTGTCGCAATGAGCGGTCCGCCGGTCAAAAAGCATGAACAGTTCAAAGCGCTTAAAGTTTTTAAAACACCAGCAGGCGAGACCGTTGTGGATTTCGGACAAAACCTGGTAGGCTGGGTCATGCTCAAAGCCAAGGGTACCGCCGGGACCAAGATCACGCTGAGCCATGCTGAGGTACTTACAAAAGAAGGTAATTTTTATACTACAAACCTAAGATCTGCAAAAGCACAGGATATTTATATTTTAAAGGAGAATACCGAACAGGTCTTTGAACCTCATTTTACATTTCAAGGCTTCAGGTATGTAAAGGTCGAGGGTTATCCGGGAGAATTGACAACCGAAGACCTTACTGCTGTCGCGCTATACTCTGCGATGGAGACCACCGGAAAATTCGCTACTTCCAATAGTCTACTGAACCAGCTACAACATAATATTCAATGGGGACAGAAGGGAAACTTTTTAGATGTACCCACGGATTGTCCACAACGTGATGAGCGTCTAGGCTGGACGGGTGATGCACAGGCCTTTGCCAATACAGCGGCCTACAATATGGATGTTGCGGGATTTTTCACCAAATGGCTTAAAGATGTGAAGGCCGATCAACAGCCCAACGGTTCAATCCCCCATGTGATCCCCAATGTACTGGGGGCGAATGATGGGGCGTCAGCAGGCTGGGCAGATGTAGCTACAATTATTCCATGGGATATGTATGTAGCTTATGGTGATCGGCAGTTGCTGGAAACACAGTTTGAGAGTATGCGAAAATGGGTTGATTACATCTCTTCCGTAGCCAAAAATAATCTTTGGAACTCGGGTTTTCATTTTGGAGACTGGCTTTTCTACCGTCCTAATGATGACAATGACGGAAGAGCTGCAGTTACAGATAAATACCTGATTGCCCAGACTTTCTATGCACACTCTACCCAATTATTGATCAATGCAGCTAAAGTATTGGGCAGACAGGAAGATGTCGCGAAGTACACCGCATTGCTGGCAAATATTAAATCCGCTTTTGTGAAGGAATATATGACAGCTACGGGACGATTGGTTTCTGGAACACAAACGGCTTATGTGCTGGCGCTACAATTTGATATGTTGCCCGAGGAACTTCGAGCTGCATGTGCAAATCGCTTAGTAGCGAACATCCGTGATTATGGTAATCATCTCACTACAGGATTTTTGGGTACCCCTTATTTATGTCATGTACTGACCAGATTTGGCCATAACGATGTAGCATACGATCTCCTGATGCAGGAAAGCTATCCTTCATGGCTTTATCCGGTCAAAATGGGTGCAACGACAATATGGGAAAGATGGGACGGAATTAAGCCGGATGGTTCTTTTCAAACACCAGATATGAACTCCTACAACCATTATGCATATGGAGCAATTGGGGACTGGATGTACAGAACGATTGCGGGAATCAATTCGGTCGCTGAAGAACCGGGTTACAAAGCTATTGTCATCGCACCCAAACCAGGTGGTAAAATAACCAATGCCACCGCAGAATTAGAAAGCCCATATGGTCCGGTAAAATCGGCATGGACACTAGAAAACGGATTATTAAAACTTGATGTCACTATACCTGCGAACACCAAAGCAAAAGTAATACTACCCGAGACAACAAGAGAAATCGGTTCGGGAACTTATCATTTTGAAAGTAAAACTGAATAACAATTATTAAAATCCCCTGATAAGTGACACACATGCCGATCAATAAAAAAGATTACATTTGATTTTTGTAACTTTGGAAAATCATGAGTGAAACATTAGAGACTATACAAGATTATTATAAGCGATTGAGCCATCTGCATGCCAGCGATGGGACAATATTGGATGTGGAGCTCGGAAAATCACATTTTAATATATCACCCCGTAAGTACTGTGATTTTAAAACGCCTTACAATAGACGTGATTTTTATAAGATCAGTCTAATCTTGGGGAAAGGTTGGTTTAAATATGGTCCACATGAGTTGTATATCGATCGTCCGGCTCTTTTTTTACCGGCATTGAATATTCCGTATAGCTGGGTCTGTGACACAAATAAACAAGAAGGCTACTTTTGTTTATTCAATCAAGAGTTTTTCACTGGGAGCCAAACATTTGAACCTTTTAAAAAGACCTCATTATTCAAAGAATGGAGTAAGCCGATTGTTTTTCTGGATGCGGAGCAACTAAACCTAATTACAACTTTTTTTGACAATATGTTCCGTCTGAATAATTCTGCTTATCCGTTACGCTGCAGTGCGATCAAGAGCAATTTAGCGGCAGTTCTCCACCTTGCACTGGAATGGAGAGTAGAAGATGTAGCCCCACAGGACCAATCCGGAAGTCTCCGGATGTACCGCCTATTCGACGAACTGCTCCATAAACAGTTTCCCCTGGACTCCCCGGCATATCCCCTATCCTTACATACAGCCGCAGATTTCGCTCAACAGCTAAATGTTCATGTCAACCACCTCAATGCTTCTGTCAAATCGGTTACCAATCTGACCACGACACAAATTATTAAAAGAAAAATTTTTGAAGAAGCTAAAAACCTCTTGATCTACACCGATTGGAATGTAGCCGAAATCGGTTATACACTCGGGTTTGAAGAACCAGCTCATTTCAACAACTTCTTTAAAAAAAATGCGGGAACATCCCCGCTTAAATTCAGACAGAAAAATAAATGATATTTGATTTTCGTAATTTTTACTTTGTCAAATGGTATTGACGCTATTAAAAAAGTCTCTAGTTTTGTTTCATAAAAAAGAGCAAGACAATGTTGAGAGAAGCATCTGCAAAACGCATTAAGCTAGTTACGTTCATGGCATTTGTTTCCATGCCCCTTTCCGGGTTTGTAACGGACATCTACCTGCCTTCGTTTCCGGCGATGGCCAAAAGTTTACATGTTCACGAGCGGGATATTCAATTGACTTTAACAAGTTATTTACTCAGTTATGGTATTTCCCAGTTATTTATAGGCAACATTCTTGACAGTATAGGCCGCTATCACCCGAAGGTTCTAGCCTTAACACTGTTGATACTGAGCAGCCTGTTGATAGCGCATACAGAGAGCGTGTTTTTCATTTGTCTGTTAAGGGTTGTCCAAGGTGTGGCCATATCTATTCTGGTGGTGGCAACGCGTGCACTTTTCGTTGATCTGTATACGGGTGAGCGATTGAAAAATTACCTCAGTTATTTTACTATTGTATGGTCCTGCGGGCCGATACTAGCACCATTTCTGGGCGGTTATCTGGAACAAATATTCAATTGGCAAGCCAACTTCTATTTTCTAGCCTTTTACGCCAGTGGCCTATTGCTATTTGAACTCCTTTATAGTGGGGAAAGTATTGCCCAAAAGAAAAAGATCAATCTAAGGGACAACCTGAACCTGTATAAAATGATGTTGCAGAATAAGCTTTTTATTTTGGGGATTTTGGTCTTGGGATTTAGTTACTCCATTGTCATGCTGTTCAATATTACAGGCCCTTTTATTATCGAAAATACATTTCATTTTTCATCCGTCACAATTGGCTATTGTACCTTAATCTTGGGATTTTCTTGGATGATCGGTGGGTTTATCACAAAAAAGTGTATGCATCTTGACTTTTTTCCCCGTGTGATTGCTCCAGTTTTCTTACAAGCATCTCTTGTTGTCGCTTTAATGCTGGTCGGCATATTTCAACAGAATCTGTATATTATGGTAGGTTTTGCTTTTCTTATTCATACGATTTCGGGTGTCTTATTTACAAGTTTTTTTACCACTAGCATGTTATTTTTCCCTAAATATGCAGGTACTGCCGGCGGTTTAATGGGTGGAATGGTTTATATTGTAACATCGCTATCCAACTTTATTGTTGCGATAAGCGGAAAAGTGACAACGCAAAATGGGTTGGCATCGCGTTATTTTATCTTTTCGACCTTCCTGATCATTATTATACTAGCGATGTGGAAATTACAGAAAGTTAAGGCTGGGCAGAAGGGTTAATCACAGCAGTCCGATCGAGATTGAGAAGAGACAAATTCCAGGGCAAGATGCGCCAAGCATGCTATAGAGATAATAAATTTCATGACAAACTCATTATGGCAATACTACGAGAAGAATGGGGCAATTGATGGGACGCACAAAAACTCAATCAAATAAGCTAAATAAAACATGAATGAAAAGAGCTGATAGCAGCTTATTTAAGTCCATTTTCAGCTTCAAATTTTTTCCGTTTGGCATGCAGTTTTTCACTGCTTTTATAGACCTGTTGATAGCAAACCTGTTTCTGTCGGGCAAGTACAAGCAGCTGATCCTGTGCAGCATATTGCTGCTCCTTTGTTCCACTGTGCATGAGTTTCTCCTGTACAATCTCCCGTCTGCTAAACATAAAAAGATCCTTTAAAGCCCTATAGTAATTTATAGCTTCTAACTGAACTTCTTTTCCTTCTACTAGCCCAACAATGTCCGCCTTCTTAATATCGTTAATAATGGAATCAAATACCAGCTCCTGCTGATCAATGGTATGTAAAGCCTGACCATATTCCTGCGCTATCAGCTGATTTAGTTTGATCGTTTCCAGACCTTTCTCGCCAACAAGCATCGAAAACGCCCGGGATTCTTTGGCCGTAAGAAGAGCATCGAATGTTTCAGCTTTTTTATTTTTGCATGAACTCAGGGCGATTAGCACCGAAATGATGATAAAAATATTCTTTAAAACATTGCGGATCATAATGCTGTAAGAATTGATATAGCTAAAAATACATATTTTTTTCTTAACATATTAACTGGACACTTATACCTCAATAGCAGGAGTCGACAATTCATCAAAAAGAAGGCCTTATTGCGTTTTTATTCCCACAAGGTTCGTACATAAAAAGCCACATCTCACGACATGGCTTCTATATAAACACACTACTACCTATACAAAAATACCATTACTATTTTTGCGCTGCGGCCAAAAAATCTTCCGTTCTGGATGGGCTCAGCAACTCCCAGAGGGAAGCGACGGTCCAGCCGGGCGCAAAAATATCGTTGTAAAATCCTTTTCCATTTTTACCATAATCCCAATTTGTATGTTGTACGACTTCTGGATAATAACCTACCTTGGCGATATTGAAAAGATGGTCCTTAACCGGCATCAACTGTAACATGGAGCTCTTAATCACACTCGAAAAAGCAGTGAGCCGCTGTTCCTTGGTTTCCTTGGCAAGCCAATCAAGAACAGCTGCGAATTCAAAGATGAAAACATCAATATGGTTGTTCTCTACGGAGACATTTCCCCAGCCGCGGGATTTAAAACCGACATCGCCCAACATTTGGCCAGCGGCAAAAGGCACATCCCAGGTATAGTACCAAGTGAGACAAAAGTAAGCTGCTTTCTTGCACTGCTCCAAATAATGTTGCCGCTCTTTTCCTTTACTTACCTGCGCCAAGTAATACATTGCTGTAGAAGCATATAATGAGGCTTCCTTATCTTCACAATTAGCATCCAAGGTAGACGAAAAGTAATCCGATTTAGATATGATTTCCTGCTCTAAATATCTTGCGGATTTTTGCGCCTGTTGAAGATATTCGCCCTGTTTAAAATAGACGGAAGCCATAACCAATGGCACTGTCGCTGAAGGTGTACTACCGCCGCTGCCATCCTTCACCTGCAGCTGATCGTCAAATTTACGTGGAAAACTTCCATCCGACTGCTGGAGCTTGGCGAAGTTGCTAAGCAATTTTTTAACGCGCTGTTCCCATTCAGGATGCTCTCTACCCTTTTTCTTTTCGTAGCTGAGGTAGTTAAGTATCGCAAAGATCCCCTCTGACTGTCTCCGAATACTGAATTCTTGTGTTTCGCTGTTGTGTGTAAAATCAACGAACTCCCTGAAAAATCCATTTGCTGTAAATCCATGTTGCAGGTAGCTATCAAATATTGCTGTCGCGTTACGGACCAATGGAGTCTGTGCATGGGCTTCTCCATGTTCAAGCGCATTGTATGCATTGAGCAATACACGTCCCACAAATCCAACTTCCGCAGAGCCAGTATTGTTGCAGTCATCGGTACGCATATGGACACCAGAATAGTATTTTAGTTCTTTATCCCCTACATAACTGTCCTTAAAGAAGTTTGCCAAAATACCTTTGGCTTGTTCTGGAGTGTAAGCTGTCGGAAGTGTCGATGGCTGCTGTCTGTCGAATGAGTAGTTCCACACTTTGGACACAAAATCACCATAATTATCGGCTTTACCTTCGCTGATCTCCCAGGAAAGCTGTCTTGTTTCACCTTTTTCAAGTTTTTCAAAGGCAACGACCTCGGGAGCCAAGGTCAGTTTTCGGAGATAGGTCTTGGGGGCCTCGTGGTAAGGAAAACCAAAAACCAAAGCGGAGGCACCTTCCGCATTTTTAAATCCTGTAAATCCAAGATCAGTTTTGCCACTTAAAATCACCTCTCCACTTGGGTGTGTGGTCAAGGCATCCTGGTTTATTTTATCTAATCGAATAACAGTATAATAAGTATGGGATGCCGCATTGAAAACGCCGGTCAAAGGTGTACTAAGGCGATCTTCTCGAACCTGCCAGCTATCGCTGGTTTTAAAAGAAGGGGCCTCCTGCGGTGAACGCATATTTTTATGGTACCAAAAACCCGGCATCAGAAACTCGCTTTCTGCATGTGTATATTTTTTAATTTTAAATGTTTTTTCAAAATTAAAATACACACGTTCTTTGGCGGTCAAAACTACCTTAACAATAGTTTTCCCCTCATTTTTGACGACAGTCTGCGTCACGTCAACAGGCATGGTCTCCGTGGATTCCAGTGTCTGCCCACCTTTGTCAAGTAATTCAAAACGTTTGGCCGGATTGCCGGGCGACTTTAATAGGATCGCCTGGCTCATCTCCTGCGCCCTCAAGGCATATGCGTTTGCGGCTAGTAATAAGGAAATTAAAAAGTTTTTTTTCATTCGAATGATTGTTTTTGAGTACCCATTTCTGGCTATATACATTTTGCTGGTTTATTTTCTTTTTATTTTCGGACGGATAATTTCGCTGGATATCTTCATGAGGGGAACCGCATCCGTTGTCCAACTAACATCTGCAATATACATGGCCCGTGGATGGATACTATCTTTGCTGTGATGCGCATGGAAGACGATTTTGAGCTTCCCTTCCTTATCCAGAAAAAGTGCATTGTGGCCGACACCGACTAAATCCGCAGGAAGTTGCAGAATTGGGTTGCCAGCATATTTTGTCCATGGCCCCGTGGGGGAACTTGCCGTGGCCAAGCCAATACCGTAACGCTGACTTTCGTAACTATTTGCCGAATAGGTCATGTAATATAGGTTATTATGTTTAATGACAAACGGACCTTCATTAACCAGTCCCCACACTTTTTCCCATTCCTGTGATACCACGATATGCTGTTTCAGGGTGTTACCATTAATCGTTTTCAGGTCAGCAGCAAGTTGCGCCGACCACACTGCCGACCCATTATTAAAACGGACAAAATAGAGATAGGCTGTGCCATCATTGTCGATAAACAGGCTATTGTCAATAGCCTTTTCACTTGCTAGCATGGGTGTTTTTGGCTCTTGAACAAAGGGTCCCAACGGGGAATCTGAGGTCGCAACACAAATATGTTCATTAGCGCTGTAATACATATAAAACTTCTTTTTATCCTTGATATAGTAGATTTCTGGCGCCCAGAACCAACGTCCACCCCAGGAATCCTCACCTTTCAATGCCAACGCATTTGATTTGCTCCAATAACGAAGATCATCCGAAGTATACACTTCAATACCGTTCTCGGCATTGGTACCGTAAGCGTAATAGGTGCCTTCATGCAACAGAATAAATGGATCACCCAGCGGCACGGCGGGTTCGAATACAAAATCACTCTTTTCGGATTTTGAGCAGCTGAAGCTATACAGTGAAAATAGCAGCAGTAAACAGATATAAATTAGCTTTTTCATTTCCTATAAAGTTTATACGGCCTAGCCATTAATAATTTGGGTTTTGCTTTACATTTGGATTATTGTTGACCTCATCTGAGGGAATCGGTAGCGAACGATGTTTCCCTAGGATAAAATTATTAAAATCGGCATCCCTTTGTTTCAATTCGGCAAGTCCTTCTTGTGAATCTACTAACCCCCAACGTTTTAGATCTGCCCAGCGATGTCCTTCTGTAGCCAGTTCCAATACCCTTTCGGTCTGCAATCTTTTCAGGAATGCGGTTTTATCGGTAGTTGCACCGGGGTAATTTAAAGCTAATTTCGGCATATTTACACGTTCACGTACACGGTCGACAAGCGCGACAGCCTCCGTCAGTGAACCATTTGAGGCTGCAATGCATTCTGCGTACATTAACAACACATCGGAAAAACGAATTAACCGCACATTTGTTGGATTGTAATAGTCATCAAAATCACGGAAGTAATCAGACCCATATTTTCTAAAAAAGACACGTCCCGGCCAGTTACTCCACTGGGCCGCATCACTTGTCAATCGATAGATTTTGTTATTATTCGGAAAGTCGTCCTGCATACCATTATAAAATGCCGTATACCGCAACCGTATATCAAATCCATTGGCCATATTCTTTTCTTTCTTAAATGCATCAACTAACCAGGGCCGAAGTTCACCATCGGTCCAACCAATGCCCGGAGGGGCAAAAAATTGTCCACGGTTCAAGCCTAGGTTGGGCCCCACGTCTAAATCACCATCGCCCGCCGGAGAGGGATTGGCGTCTGAATATTGGATCTCAAAAACAGATTCCACATTATTCTCTTTCGCTTTATCGAAATTATCAAAATAATTGGCTGTCAAATTATAATAGCCCTTTCCGGCGCCTGTTACCAGCCAAGCCAAATCTACCTTTGCTTCATTCCATTGATGCAGCTGCATATATGATTTTGCCCGAAAAGCCAATGCCGCGCCCTTAGTTGCCCTTCCTTTTTCGGAACTGCCACATACTTCGGGCAATAAGCTTGCTGCTTTACTAAAGTCGTCGATTGCCTGCGCATAAACATCCGCTTCGGTATGGCCTTCCGGTTGAATTCCCGGGGTTGAAGGCTCCAATACAATTGGAAGGCTGGGATTGGTACCACCCCATAATAGCGCAAGGTAGTAGTAATATAGTCCCCGCAAGAAATAGGCTTGTCCAAGAATCGGTCCCTGATCAGATGGATTGGCAAATGTAATATCTGGGGTATAATGCAGCACTTGATTTGCGCGGAAAATAGCCTCGTAGCAATCGCGATAGGTCCAGGCATTTCCTTCCCAGAAGTTGTAGTTATTGTACCGAAACTGTGTCCATTCTTTAAGTTCGGCCCAGGGACTTTGACTAAATCCTTCATCTGAGGTAAGATCCAAACGAAACCACATCCAGCGGCTAAAGGTACCCGGTTTATAGAACATATTGTACACTGCGTTGACCCCACGTACTGCATCCTGTTCGGTTTTCCAATAGGTCTTAACAGTAATGGTATTGGGATTTTCCACATCCACTTTGCAGGCTTGCATCAGGCTCGCCGCCAATAAAATATAGAGTAGCTTTTTCATTGCGTTCAAAAATTAGGTTTAAAAAGTAATTTGGGCTCCGAAAGTGAAACCTTTGGCATTTGGAAATGCGCCACCATCATAGCTTCGATCCCAAATATTGCCATTCAAAAATTCGGGATCCAGCCCACGATAGGAGGTAAAGGTGATCAGGTTCTGTGCATTAACATAAAACCGAACCTGCTTCAAGGTCTTTCCTAACAACGTACGCGGCAGGTTATACCCTAAAGCGAGCTGCCTGATCTTAACATAATTTCCATTCTCCAACCATCGGTCTTGATCGCCGCGAACATTTCGGGAATCCGCATAAATAGGACGCGGGTCTTTGGCATTGGGATTTTCTGGAGTCCAAGGATCATAATCGGCGCGGTAGTTTGAATTGTCGTCAAAACGGTCGTACGCACTGCGTGGCCCATTAAAGGATTTGAAGCCAAATGCTCCTGTCAATTGTACCTGAAAATCGAAACCTTTGTAATCTAGGCCTAGATTCATCCCCAATTGATATAATGGTATGCTTCGTCCTAAATACTGCCGATCGGCATCTGTAATCTGTCCATCATCGTTAAAGTCAATATATTTAACATCACCTGGTTTGGCATTCGGCTGAATCAATTGTCCTTGGCTATTTTTATAGGCCTGTACTTCTTCGTCTGAACGGAAAAGACCATCCGTTTTGATTAGATACCAGTTACCGATGGAACTACCAACTTTGGATTTTGTATCCCATTGCGTAAACTCCTTTTTGTCATATCCTAATTTGAGGATCTTATTCTTGATATAGGATGCATTGACGCCGATCTGATAACCGAATTCACCAATATTATCACGCCATTGCGTTGCAAGTTCGATACCTGTATTGCGTAGGGAGGCAGCATTCACATAAGGATTTCCGCCGTTGTTGCCTGTAGCCATCAAGATTTGCATCGGTGTCAATACATCTTTGGTTTCTTTGATAAAATAATCCAGGGATAGATTGAGCTTATGGGAGAATAGCTGGACATCAAATCCGGCATTCAACTGCGCGACCTTCTCCCATTTGAGATCGGCATTGGCCAGTTTAACTTGGGTCATCCCGTTTTGAACGGTCTGATCAATTCCAAAAGCGACCTGCGGAAATACATTGATGAAAGAAACCCAGTCCCAAACACCTATATTGGAAGTACCCAAAACACCATAATTGGCGCGCAACTTTAAATCATTGATCCAAGGTACCTGAAAAAAATCTTCTTTACTTATACGCCAGCCTGCGGAGACAGATGGAAAATAGCCCACCCGATAATCTGGATTAAACTTGGATGATTCGTCCCGGCGCATGGTAAAACTGAACAGATACTTATCATCATAGGCATAATTAACCCGGCCAAAGAGAGAAAATAATTTTTCGAGATCTTGATAATTGCCAGTCTTTGGGTTGTCCAGTGCAGCATCCAAGTTGGTAAAATAGTTTTTTCCCGACATGAGCACATTATTTTTCGTTCCCCAAAGCTGTTCATAATTGGAGGTTTGATAACTGATACCCGCAACGGCAGAGACATCATGTTTGTCAAACTTTTTCGCATATTCTAAGGTATTATCATACACCAACCCACGGTATTGTGCCTGGTTTTTATTTAAGGAGGAAGGATCATAAGGTTGGTTGTAGGTCCAGAAACCTTCTTTTCGAAGATACATGTGACGATCATTACTCAGGTCAAAGCCAAAATTAAAACGGTATTTGAATGACTTGAACAGTTCCAATTCGGTAAATACATTTCCTCTGGTGCGCAGATTGCCATTTTCCGTTTGCTCAAAATCCTCTTTGGCGAAAGGATTGGTTCCAAAGGTGACATCCCGATTCCCATCACCAATACCATATCCTCCTTTGGCGGCATTATTTTCATCGTAGATTGGAATGGTTGGCAGCATGCGATAGACATCGACAATGGGATTGGTATTGAGTTCATGTACATTAAAATTACTCAGCACGATATTTTCGCCGATACTTAATTTGACATGTTCTCCAAAATTGCGTGAAGTAGACATATTGGAGCGTAGCGTAAAACGTTTACTGGATGTTCCGATCGTCGTCCCTGTGTTAGCCTGATAGTTACCCGAAATATAATAACGGCTTTCTTTGCTTCCACCTGAGAAAGCAATCTGTTGATCCTGCAGCCAGCCTGTTTTAAATACCTCTTCCTGCCAATCAGTATTGCCCTCGAAATGGTTGGCCGATTGCCTATTGCCATTGCTAAATGCCAGATCATTCAAACTTAGCCATAGATTTCGGTCGGCTAAGTTGTAACGTGGCAGCCATTGTGCGGTGGCCCGGGAGGAAAGTTCGATTTTCATCTGCCCCTCTTTACCCTGTTTGGTTGTTATGATGATAACACCATTCCCGGCCCTAGAACCATAGATCGCAGCAGCGGAGGCATCTTTCAGTACCTGGATACTCTCAATATCATTGAAATTAAAATCCCGGTTTGCTCCCGATACAACCCCGTCGACGACATATAAAGGAGTGCTTGACCCAAATGTCCCGGTACCACGGATCTCAACCTTACCCTCTGCTCCCGGATTGCCTGCCGTGCGTACACTGAGCCCGGGTAATGTCGCCAAAGCATCCCCTACAGTCCCTGTTACCGTGGTGTTTTTCATCTCCTTCGGATTAAAGACAGAAACGGCGCCCGTCAGATCCGATTTTTTGATCGTCTGATACCCAATCACAACGACTTCTTCCAGGTCTTTATTTTCTTCCTGAAGCGTGATATCTAAAGTTGATTCACCGTTAAATAAAATTGTTTTGGAATGAAAACCAATCAAAGAGAAGATCAGCTCCTGCCCGCTACTGGCAGCAATTGTATAACGGCCATTTTCGTCCGTCGTCTTTGCGGTTCCTGATGCTTTTATGGTAACGGTTACACCCGGCAACGGCCGTCCCGTTTCATTCAATACCCTCCCTTGAAGGTTACTCGTTTGTGACTTTACTGCAAAGGATAGCAAGCACAAGAAAAGAATGAAAAATTTTCCCTTCATAATTTGATTTATTAGCGTATAAAACTGGTTATTTTTATAAATAGGCAAAGACAAGAACCCATGGCCGGGTTTTAGCTTTAAACCTATTTCAAATGTAACAGGCGTTACAGAAACAAAATAGCAGATATGATCCAAAAAATGGTAAAAATAAGTCATTCCCGCTTTTTGACCAGTTTATACATCTTTTAACCGATAATGACCATTTATCGGTTATCAGCCATATCAACAGAATCATTTATTAGTTTTATTTTAGTTGGTATGAAAGGGGTTCTCATTTTTGGTATTGTTTTTTTGTATCTGGTCTGTTCGGTCACCTGCCAAGCACAACGTTATTCAAATTTTCATTTTAGAAAATTGCAGGTGGAAGATGGCCTTTCCGAAAACACGATCTATTGCATTGTCCAGGATCGGCAAGGATTTATGTGGTTCGGAACGAAAGATGGATTGAATCGCTACGATGGGAATAGCTTCAAAAATTACCATTACCAACCAGAAAAGAAACAGTCATTAGGAAATAATTTTGTCCGAAGTATAGCTGAAAAATCGCCGAGCCACTTGTATATCGGAACTGACGACGGTTTGTATATCATGGACAAGATTACAGCAGCCTTTCAAAAGATTGAGCTTAGCATAAGCGGCAAAGGAACATTTAACTCAGCGATTAACGCCCTTCATGTCGATCGGCAAGGAAGTCTTTGGATTGCAACCATGTCCCAGGGCATCTGGAAATATAACCCAAGTACAACTAAAATTACGCAGCTACAACTCAAGGGAGCCACATTGGGGCAGAATGCGACCTGGGCTATCCTACAGGATCGTTCCGGTGTTATTTGGGCAGCCACACGTCTGGGGCTCCTTCGCTTCAACAATCAGCAGGCACATTTTGATATCGTCGGCCCGCTTTTCAGCGAAGTTGGAGATCCTCAATTTGAAATTCTTTCCATGTGGGAAGACCCTAAAGGTGACCTATGGTTAGGTACATGGTCGCAAGGCCTGCTTCGTTACAACAAACAATCAAACGAATTCAGTCGCTTTCTAAATAATACCAGCCATCCCTATGTCACGCATATCCGTGCCCTGCGAGAATTTCGCGAAAACCAGCTTCTTGTTGGTTCAGATGACGGACTCTTCCTGTTTCACACTGAAACGGGGACGTCCGAAAGATTAGACATTCCTTATTATAAACACGGTCTAAGTGACCAGAATGTTTATTCCATCGCGAGAGATCGCGAAAATGCCATCTGGATCGGCACTTATTTTGGGGGTATAAATTATCTCAATACCGCATTACTTTCTGTGGAGACCTTTTTCCCGGATATTCTTCCCGGGTTTCTGTCCGGAAAAGCTGTCAGCCAATTTTGTGAAGATACTAAGGGGAACCTTTGGATCGCAACGGAAGATGGAGGCATCAACTACTACGACAAAAAAAAGAAACAAATTTCTCAACCGATAAAAGCTTCTTATCATAATACCCATGCCCTGCTTCTGGATGGCGATCATCTTTGGATCGGCACTTTTTCCCGCGGGCTTGATCGTTACAATCTGGCAACTGGTCAACGTCAAAATTTCAGACATGATGCCAACAATACGGAAACAATTAACGATGATTGCATCTTTTCGCTGTTTAAAACAAAAAAAGGGGATCTTCTGATAGGAACACCGGCCGGGCTCAGTCGATATGATCAGCAAAAAAAGAAATTTGTCCGTATCCCTGAAGTCACCCAGTTTATCTATGACATCAAAGAAGATGATGAGGGCAATATCTGGCTCGCCTCGTACCAATCAGGCCCCATAAAATTTGACCTCCGTAAGCAAGCTTGGGTTCATTATAGTTTGATCCGGCCAAATGATCCCATTTCTTCGAGTAAACTAACCAGTATTTATGTTGATAGCCAACATCGATTATTATTTTCAAGTGAGGGAAAAGGAATATTCATTTATGATAAGACGAAAGATAGCTTTCGCAATATCGGGCAAGCGCAAGGCTTGCCAAACAATGTGATTTACGGCATACTCGATGATGCCCTGGGCAACCTTTGGCTCAGCAGCAACAAAGGCATTATCTGTTTTCATCCTGACAATCCCAAAAATTACAAACTCTATACAACGGAGAACGGATTCTCAACGAACCAGTTTAATTTCAAAGCATCTTTCAAAGCCAGCGATGGTCGGTTTTATTTTGGCGGGATCAACGGATTTACAAGCTTCTATCCCGATGAAATTAGCGCAGTCAAAAATCAAGCTGTACCAAATGTTTTCATTACGCAGATACAATTACTCAGCAAGCATAATCCCAACTTAGAAAAAAACGTTCAGGTTCAATTGAACAAGAACGAAAAGATTGTACTAACCCACCAATTTTCTTCATTCAATATCTCCTTTGTAAGCTTGAGCTTTGCATCCCCCTCCAAGAATCAATATGCCTATAAACTGGAGGGAGCTGATGATGAGTGGACTTCAGCGGGTAACACCAAAAGTGTAAGTTATGTCAATCTTTCGCCGGGAACATATGTTTTCCATGTAAAGGCATCCAATAATGACGGTTTATGGAATGAAAAAGGTGCAGCGGTGCAAATTGAAATACTACCGCCGCTGTGGCTCTCCTTGCCAGCCAAAATAACGTATGCACTTCTATTCGTTGCATTGTGCTATGTCTGTTTACGATATTATATCATGGCGAACAAACGTAAGCAAGCTCGCGATTTAATGGCCTTCCAGTCTGAACAGGAACAGAAATCCTTCCGATCAAAAATTGACTTTTTCACTAACATTGCGCATGAGATCCGTACACCTTTGAGCCTGATTACAGCACCCTTGGAAGAAATAATACTACAAGAAAACGAAGATAAAGAAACCATGCACAATCTCCGGATCATAGAGAAAAATTGTGAACGGCTTACCGTGTTGATTAATCAGTTACTTGATTTTCGCAAAATGGATGGGAATGGACCGCCACTAAGTCCTGAATCTGTAAATTTGAAAAATTTGCTAGAAGATCTCTACGATAGGTTCAGAAAATCAGTACACCGCAACCGGGTCCGTTTCGATCTATCAATTCCCCAGGATCAAGACCTGATTATTGAAACCGATCTGGATGCTGTGATGAAAATTGTGAGTAACCTACTGACCAATGCGACGAAATTCGCACATTCCTATATTTTGATCAACTTGAAAAGAAACTCGGACAAATCTTTTACGATTACAGTCTCGGATGATGGTCCAGGAATACCGGATGACTTTAAAAAGCTTGTATTTGATCCCTTTTATCAACTTAACTCCAATAAAGACCGTAGCGGTACAGGCATCGGACTATCCTTAGTCAAACATCTGACGAACCGGCTGGGTGCTGAGATAAAAATTGAAGATATGCTGCCCCGAGGTGCTAAGTTTATTTTCACGATTAGAAGCATGCAACTCGCCCATGAAGCTACAGGTCCAATAGTTGAGGAACTGCCCATGATCCTTGACAGCCCGGAATATAATCCCACCCAGATCCTGGTGGTCGACGATAATCCGGACATTACGGCCTTTATCAGCCATTCGTTAGCCGTATCATATCATATTGATATTGCTGATAGTGCGTCAAAAGCTTTGACCATGTTAGACAATAAAGTTTATCATCTTGTGGTCTCCGATATCATGATGCCGGAGATTGACGGGATTACATTTGTAAAGCGTTTAAAAAATGACATTAATTATTCGCATATCCCTGTCATTCTGCTATCCGCAAAAATACAAAATGCGACGAAAGTTGAAGGCTTACTATCTGGTGCCGACGTGTTTATTGAAAAGCCTTTTTCGATGACCTTTCTAAAAGCGCAAATCAGCAGTTTACTACAAAACCGGAAATATCTATTGGAGAATTTCCATGCTTCACCATTATCCTCCTATTCTTCTTTAGCAACCAATGCTCACGATGAGGCTTTCTTAACACAGCTCAACGCTGAAATCGAAAAACATCTTTCAGACGAACAATTCAATGTAGAATCATTGGTGGATATATTTAAAATCAGCCGTTCTAATTTCCAACGAAAATTGAAAGCGATTAGCGGAACTTCCCCTGGCGACTATGTACGAAACTACAGGCTAAAACGTGCCTGCGCCTTACTGATTGAATCAGATTATCGCATTAACGAAGTGGCGTTTCTTGTGGGATTTAGCTCGGCATCCTATTTCACAAAAGCGTTCATAAAAGCATATAATTTGACACCAAAAGAATTTATTCAACAATCGCGCTTACAAGCCAGGTAACACATAGGCCGCTAATAAAACAATAGTTGGATAAATTCAACCCACATTAAGACCTCCACAAAAAGTGTTTAACCAAAGTTGTCGAAGATTACTTAGAATAAGCTGTTTTTGGATATAATTTCCTAAACGCGTTATACACTGCCTGATGAATAACAGTTGAATGTAATTCATCGGGCATATAATCAAAAATAACTTCTATCTTTTTATGGTTGCTCAGAATATTGTAAAACGCCGCGGCATCACGATACATTCGAAGATCTTCATCCTTATTGGGAACCCCAAGGTAAACCCGCACGTTTTTCCTTAGGTTAGCATTTAATAGCTTTTCGGTATTTTTCAAAAGCTCCTGTTGCCCCCACCATAAACTAGGACTAATAATAATATAATTTTCAAAAAGATCAGGTTGTCTAAGTAAGAGCTCCGTGGAGAAAAGACCTGCCAAAGACTCCCCAATTACTGTTCTTTCCGCTTTTGTTTTATAGTGTTTACCGATATAAGGCAGCAATTCATCTTTGAGGAATGTCATATACTTTTTGGATCCACCATAGGTAGGAAAGCTGGCTTTTTGAAATCCTTCTTTCTCTAAAAAATCGATATTTGGGACTTCGAATGTAAAATCACGTCTTCGGGTATTGCCCTCGATTCCTACAACAATACTATTGGGAAACCGCGCTATCCAAGGTTGTGTATCAAAACGAACTATCCCGGCGATATGAAAAAAATCTTCATCCATACCACCATCGAGGACATACACAACCGGATAGGTCAACGTATCATTTTCCCCATAGTCATCCGGAAGGTAAATATTGATCTTTCGGTCTTCCTGTAAAATCTTTGAATGTAGGATAGTGGATTTACCGATGGTCAAATCACGGCTGTTGGTTTGTCCAATAGCGCAATAATGACAGATGAATAAAGTTAAAAAAAACAAAATTGTACGCTTCATTTCAAATGTTATATTAAAAATAAGCCCATTCCCACACAGTAGATCTCCATGACAAAAAATACGGTGGCAATGACCTATAATAGCTTCGAAAGTAAGTTTAAAAATCAATAAAATAAACAATTTTTATACTTATTTGCCGTTGCTTTATAGATTATGTCAAATCATTCCCACAGCTCAACTATTACACGATCCGTTCGCATTCATACCCCCATTCAAACATCTGCGTTATAACGCTACTGGCATCTATATCCGACTGGGAAGACTCTATTCTTAAAATATTTTCATCATCCTCAAGATCAAAGTTAATTTTATAAGTAGAGAATAACCCCAGAAGCGTCGTAACGATTTGTTGTGCGTCCCTGTATTTACAGACATTCGTTTTAAATATTTCAACTCTTTTCATTGTATTATATTCACTAAATTCACCGAATTCTATTATTCGCAAATCACCTGATCAACGTTTCGAATTACTTTCAATCATTGTTTTTTATGCAAGTGCACCCTGTTGATTTGTCTTATAAGATCTTTACTATCTATTTCTTAAAACCGGCTGTAAATTTGTTGGATACCTCGGCCCAATTGTAGGCACTGAATCCGTACGATAGACATGCAAAACATCATGAAAAACTTCGTTGTCTTTCTCTTCCTCAGCATTCGAAAACAACGCTATAATTGCCACGAATAACAATAGAATCAATGCATTAAAAAGATGTACCATACCTATAAAGACTAAATAATGAATACCTAATTTCCAAAAAGTGAGTAAGTTCTCCCATATACTTTCGGTGAAAGGCAGGTTTAGCTCGGTAAACGAACTCTTTTTCCCTTTTAACAACATAATGTATTTCTTTATTTAATCCTTCGTATCAAATAAAATATACTACATATGTTATCCGAATGGAAGAAGCAGCGCTCCTGATAGCAAAAGCCAACGGCAGGAAATGAAATACAAATTGTACAAAGAGAAAAAAGCCACATTAGAAAAAATGTGGCTTCGTTAGTATATTGATTTAAATGGCTTCTTAGGAAAACTGTTCTGTTAATATGCGTGGATTTTCTGATCTGATCGCCACCACAGCAAACTGCCCGGCGTTACCTTCTATTTGTCGCTGTGCCTCTTTGGATAATGCACCCAGCGCAAATTGTCGCCTCCATACTTCGACCCCATTGGTAAAAGCTAAGGGAAGTTTCTTGGCAAATTCTCCGGGGTTGGCAAAGTCGATCTTAAATAGTTCTAAAAGATCTCTTTCTGTTTTATCATTGGTATTTCCGGGGATAGCGAAGATTTTTTCGGCAATTGTATCTATAAACACTCCGTCATGCCTCTTTTCACCTGTACTATAAATACAATAGTAAATATTTTGCCTATCATTTCCATAAACCTTCTTTGCAATACAGACAGGTGCCATCTGCGTTTCCTGAGAAAGCTTTTTACCTGCAGAACGATTAATGACCGCAACCAAAATAAAACAGACAACAACAATCGCAGACAACACAGTAATAACACCGATGCCAATCGTTTCGATCAATCCTCCAAAAATCGCCAATGCCAGAAAACAGAGCAAGCCTATACCGATCACAAATGGTACATAAACGACTTTATTCCTTCCAAAGGCGGAACTTTTTACATACTTCTCGATAATTGTGCTGTCGTGCTCAAATTTGCTAAGTTGTGCTGTATCCATTTTATTGGTTTTTAGATGTATTACTATACTACTTTACACTTATCGTAAGACAAATGTATACAATACCATTTTTACGATCACTTTATATTTACGATTCGCAGCAGTTGATTTAATATTCGTTTAAATAAAAATAAAATATGAAGAGCACCTTCTTCAGGTTTCGGCAGAAGCCACAAACTAATTTAAAATAGAAAAAATTAAACACAAATGTGTAATCTTTAAATAAACAAAAATATCTACATATTTTATAAGCATATTTGTGTATATAACTAACAAATTAAAAAATGTTTCTGAAAAATTGGACACTACTTTTATTCGCATTTGGACTGAGCTTAATCTCAAGTTGCACAAAAGATCCTGTGATTAAACCAGAAATAGAGCCGCCCACGCCAATAGATACAACGAAGGTTATTGTTCCCAAACCTAAGGACTCGGTCTTTGAACGCAAAACAGTCAGTTTTATAGTCAAAGAACACTTTGTAGATGAAACGGTGGATCAACAACTCTTTTTAGGGAGCCTTTGGAACCTTAAGGACACAACAAGGGGTTTGCATTTGGAAAACATTCAGTCCGAAGCAAAAAACTTTCCTATTTATGTCATGGCGAATTCAGCAAAAGAGGAAATTGGCCATTTTTTACCCTCCTATACGAGCATATTGAATTATGCTAATTTATTCAAGAACACAGACCTCTCGGGATCGCTGGAAATGGATTCAAGAGATTTTTCAGATTATGCCGAGATACAATTATATATCCCTCAAAATAGGGATATTGAAAAGGTACTCAATCTTGTCAGGCATAGTGATTCGACAACTGTCCAAAAGACTCACAGTACCTTCAGACACGCATTGGTAAGGAGATTGACCTTAGATACCGATCAAGTTGATTATTTCTCAAATTACCGGGAGTCAGACCTGAATAATCTCAAGAAATTGGGTTATTCGCCCTATTTTATTCTATCCGTCAATTATGGCTATCAACTTGTCATCGCAGCGGAAGGCGATTTCACAAGACCTGACATGAATAGAGCTATTGATAAATTGTTAGAAGGAAATTCATTGGATAATATGGATGAGCAGGTTCTCAATGCAACAAAACTACTTGTCTACTATCGAGATGGAAGTAGGGATACCTTTATTCGTCATGCTGTCAATTTTCAGGAGATTAAAAATACAATTTCCGCGTTAACCCTTCGAATGGAAAGTAATTTTGATAATTTCACTTACCCGCTTAGTTATCTTGCCATGCATATCACCACGGGCGAAATTTTGGGGTATACCAATACTTTTGATTTACAGGTGAAGAAAACAAGTAAATAGGGCCTGCTAATCAGGCGGCGAGAACAAAATCATTCTCTCTTCAAAACACCTATTTTAACTCCCTCATCGATCAAACTTTCGGCGTACTCCCATAATACATTGGATCCCGCTTTGATGACACTTTTTTTTGCATAGACCTTATGATAGTTTACACCAGGTTCATTCCAGGTGCCGCCATTGTTGGAACTATTCTGTAACAGTGGTTCTAAACGATCCATTGCTCTTGCAAACCTTGCCTCAGGGGTCTCCCCAGCTTCAAACTCCTCCCAGATGGTAATAAGTTCTTCTGCTTGAGATTCTGGTAAAAGTCCGAATATTCTATGAGCTGCCAAACGCTCTTCCTCCGTATTGGTATGTGTTTTTTGTGTATCGTAGATAAAGGTGTCGCCAGCGTCAATTTCAACAATATCATGGATCAATACCATCTTAATAACTTTCAGTAGATCCACGGATTCGTCTGCGTGCTCAAATAAAACCATAGCCATTAGCGCTAAATGCCAGCTATGTTCCGCGTCATTTTCACAACGGTCGCTATTGAAAAGCTTGGTCTTTCGCTGAATGTATTTCAGTTTATCAATCTCCTTGATAAAATCAATCTGTCTTAATAATTTCTCAGGTGTCATAGCTATTCTATTATCAGGTATGCCTTATACAAAATTAGTACATTTATAAGTTTCTTTAATTGCCAAATGGCAATTAAGGAATAGCTCTTCCGATCGCAGATTTTATTGACATCCATAGGACAAACCCAGGCTCATAGATCAATGTAGATTTATTAAATTTGATAAACATCAAATCCCATCTTGACGAATGAAGAAAATAGGATTTTTATCTTTTGGACATTGGTCCAACCATCCGGCTTACAGTACGCAGACGGCAAGTGACACCTTGCTTCAATCCATAGATCTGGCTGTAGCAGCAGAAGAAATAGGCATAGACGGGGCCTACTTTAGAGTGCATCACTTTGCGAACCAGCTGGCATCTCCTTTTCCCTTACTGTCTGCCATCGGGGCCAAGACCCGTACGATTGAAATAGGTACCGGAGTGATTGATATGCGTTACGAAAACCCCCTATACATGGTGGAAGATGCCGGGGCAGCAGATTTAATTTCAGAAGGCCGGTTACAATTGGGAATTAGTAGGGGCTCACCCGAACAGGTTATAGATGGTTGGCGGTATTTTGGCTACGAGCTCGCTGAAGGGGAAACCGATGCCGATATGGGACGTAGGAAGGCCCTCGAATTTCTGCAAAAACTTGAAGGTACCGGTTTTGCCGAGCCCAATCCTTACCCGATGTTTCCGAACCCTCCGGGCCTGCTCAGACTAGAACCACATGCAGCGGGACTACGTGATCGCATTTGGTGGGGAGCGGCATCAAATGCTACAGCAGTATGGGCGGCTCAAAATAGAATGCATTTACAAAGTTCGACATTGAAATATGATGAAAATGGGAAACCTTTTCATATACAACAGGCTGAACAAATACGTTTATATAAAGCAGCATGGAAAGAAGCAGGGCATCCCGGCGAGCCTAGAGTTTCCGTGAGTCGATCAATTTTTGCATTGGTAGATGACTTAGACCGATATTATTTTGGGCAGGAGTCAGACCGTGCAGATAAGATTGGATTTATCGAAGCGGACAAACGTGCTATTTTTGGCCGCAGTTATGCCGCCGAGCCTGATCAGCTTGTCAAAGAATTGGCTCAGGACGAGGCGATCCAAGAAGCAGACACCGTTCTCTTGACCATTCCAAACACCTTAGGTGTAGATTACAATGTTCATGTGCTTTCCGCTATTTTGGAACATGTCGCACCTGAATTAGGCTGGCGTTAGCTATCTTCTACAAATGATAAATAACATTCGTTACAAAACCAAAATAGCAGTAATCGGTGCAGGCCAAGCCGGTCTCTCTTCAGCTTACCACCTGAAAAAACTGGGACTGGAAATTAATCGGGACTTCATTATTTTGGATGAAGCCCCTTCCCCAGGTGGAGCCTGGCAGTTTCGATGGCCTTCATTGACACTCAGCACAGTAAACAGAATCCATGACTTGCCGGGCATGTCATTTGAAGAAACATTGACAAACAATGAGACTGAAGTGCAGGCAAATATTGCTGTTCCACATTACTTCGATCGCTATGAAAAGAGATTTGGGTTACAGGTATATCGTCCAGTCAAAGTGGATCGGGTATCCTTACATAGGCAACGTTTCCACATAGATACTGCTGAAACATTGTTTTCCGCGGAGGGTATTATCAACGCCACAGGCACCTGGGAGAACCCTTATATCCCCCATTATCCTGGAAAAGAGTCATTTCAAGGGGAACAACTGCATACAAAAGACTTCAAAACAGCGGACTATTTTCGAAATAAACACGTTATCATTGTCGGTGGTGGTATATCGGCCATCCAGTTGCTGGATCAGATTTCAGCAGTGACAACCACAACGTGGGTCACACGACGACCGCCTCTGTTTCGTGAAGGACCTTTTGATGATATGGCCGGTCACAATGCTGTGGCAATGGTCGAAGAGCGGGTCAGACAGGGATTGCCACCCTTATCGGTCGTATCGGTCACGGGCCTCCCCTATTCTGCAGAAATTCAGGCGATGGAAAAACGAGGTGTACTCACAAGACTTCCCATGTTCAGCGAAATTACAGCGACTGGAGTAAAATGGGAGGACGGCCGAAAAGAAAAGGCCGATGTTATCTTATGGAATACAGGGTTTAAAAGCTCATTGGAACATTTAGACGCAGTATTGCCTAAAGAAGAAAATGGTGGTATCTTAATGGACGGACGACTTGCGACGATGGTAGCCAGGGAACCTCGAATTCATCTAGTTGGCTATGGTCCTTCAGCTTCCACGATCGGAGCCAACCGTGCAGGGAGTGCAGCGGCAAGAGAACTTGTAAAAACTTTGAATCTTTTGTAGTGTTATTTTTGGCCAGGATCAAACAAGGACTGCAATATCAGTAAAAATCTCATTATATTTAAGCCTATTTAAAACCTCATACAGAAATAGTTATCACGATGGATATCCAAAATATTGTTCCAGGCGAATCCATTGCCCTGTTTGTCAAAAATATTCTCGTATTCGAAAACAGAGATACCTCAGAAACCATCCTGCCTTTTTTTGCGGATGGGTACCCTGGACTTCTATACCATCAAACCGAAAATGGCTTAACCATACAGCCGCATGGAAAAAAAATGCCAACAATCTTTTTATATGGCCAAACGATCAAGCCCATCACCATACATGTGAACGGTCATTTTCAAATCATTATTTTTCAATTTTATCCATTTGTTTTACGCGCTTTCTGGGGAATCAATCCCCAAGACATCAATGACAGCTGCCATTATCTAACTAATGGGCCCGAAAATGATATCAATAAGATTATTTCAGAAATCCTATTCGCCTCAACTATAGAAGAAAAGATCAGGATTATCACAAACTTACTGCTCGATTACTTTAAGCAGAAAAGTAATAAGCTCGACTTCTTGGTAAGAGAAGCAATCCAATACATCATTGACAGCAGGGGGATAATTGCTATCAAAGAAATCGCTGAAAAAGAAAAGTTGAACATTCGAACACTCGAGCGAAGATTTCTCAAAGAAACGGGTATTTCCGCAAAGCAATTCGCAAAAATAGTCCAATTTCAGTCTTCACTCAACCAACTGGAGACAAAAGATTTCAACAAGATAAATGATGTCGTTTATACAAATGGATACGCCGATCAATCACACTTTATCCGGGTATTCAAAGCTTTTACAGGAGTGACTCCCAACACGTTTGGCAAAATCTAGTATTGTCGTTTTTATTCTATTTTGGATGCTTATTGATTCCGAATTTTACGTGAAGAAAATTATAAAGTCGTTATCTATTTAAATTCAAAAGTAATGAAACTACATGAGATCACTTTAGCAGCAACAGCAACTTGTTCTGCATTAATATCAGGCCTATTTTTCGCCTATACATTCTCTGTCAATCTAGGGCTTCATAAATTGGATGATAAGACCTACTTGATGGCAATGCAAAACATCAACAGAGAAATCTTAAATCCTGTATTTTACAGCTGTTTTCTGGGAGCGCCATTATTATTAATTATTTCGTCAGTATTGTATTTTGACCTGTCATCGCCGAAATTTTATTTGATTTTGACAGCATGCTTAAGTTATATTATCGGTGTACTTATGATTACCGGCACCAAAAATGTTCCGCTAAACAACCAACTAAATTCGTTCGATATTTCAACAGCTTCATCGGATGGAATACATCGGATACGCCTTCTTATTGAAGATCCTTGGGTATTTTGGAACAATATACGAACCGTATTCTCCTTTATCACCTTAGTTTGTCTAATCATTAGCCTTATTTTTTTCCGATCCAAAGATTAACAAAAAACATAGGATTCCGTGCAAATTACTCCATACCATTTTCTAAAACCATCTCCGGACAACCCAAGTTATCCCACCTGTTATTATCTTATTATTGCTGGTCTCCACACGATTGCATTTTACCCGCAGCCAAAAAATCAAGCACCTTAAAAGTCCTCCATATCACGGACAAATGAACCCCGCCAAAAGCGAAAAAAGCAAAAGAGCTTACGGATTTAAATTTATTCACAACGGATTTAAATCCAGCTATAAAAGACAGCAGATTCTATTGTACTTTTATGAAAAATAAGAGCAAAAAAAAGCGAATAAAATTATATTGAGTACAAACTAATCAAAAACAATAAAAACATATTCCTATGAAAATACAAAGAATAATTCCAGCCTTGTTACTTGCATCTCTGGGTTTAACATCCCTATTATCATGCAATGGTACATCAGTAGATACAATTAAGGCAATGGAATCCAACTACGACAACCAAAACAAGACTATTGAACTAATTGGTGAGTTCGACGCTCCATCCTTTACCTTTTCATCGGGTAAATCAAAGACAATGGCAATGAATTTTGTTGTGAAACCACATGCGATCAGCTCCGAAAAATTTACAGCTTTCAGCGTAATACTACCAGTTGGTACAGAAAACAACAGTGTTCTATTTGAACTTCCGGCTGACCAAAAGAATTATACGCTCAAAAATTTCTATGTCATTGATAAAAATGGGGAGAAAACCAATCTCGACACGCATACCACATTTAAAATGACCGGCACCGTACATTACAGTGAATTAGAAAAACCTGAAGCTGAGCGCGACAAAACTAATTTCAACTACAAGATAACGGACGTAACATTTGAAAAAGACTAAGACACGATCCCGCAAATCCGATCAAACACATTATTAAAAACTAAAAATATGATAAATATTGAGCTTGGAAACAGCTTCTCATTTGGATGGATAATTATTGCAATTGCCTTGATCATGGTACTGGGAATTTACATTGCATACAGAAAACAACAAGTGATTAAAGTAAAATACATCATCGCGGTAATCATAATGTTGGTAGTAGGAATAAAATGGCTTTTTGAAAATTAAATACTGCGTGCTGTGATATCAGTAGCAGCACTGCAAGCTAATCTCAAAGACATTCGGATAAGTGAAAAACTTACATAGTTGAATAGATTTATTTTTGTAAATTCAAATTTTAAAGCGCACGCGATTACGATCGGCACCGAATGTCAAAAGTCAGTTTACGATGAAGTTTATTTTCGCTTTTAGTATTTTTTTATTTTTTTCCTGTGCATTTGCTCAGGAGCATCCCCAGTTTATTCCTTTCAAATTCGAAGGTAAATTAGGTTTATTGAACGTTTCGGAAACGGAACTTGTCCCTCCCGACGCTTTTATGGACGGCCCCGGTAATTATGATGTAGTTGGAGATTTTCAAAGTTATATTATAGCTAAAAATGGAGGCGAAGACGAGGTCATTGATGCGCGTTCTGGAAAAGAGCAGTTTGTAGGACATCTGGATCGAACATGTAGCCTTTTGAGGATCCACAAAGACAGTTATTATCACTTTGACGTAAACGGAAATTCTATTCTCTTAAATTCCGTAAGTTCGCCAATACAACTAACAACCTGCTACAAAAAAATCGAACCAAATCACGATGCTTGGGACAACGAAAGTGTGGATGGCAAACAGTATCTCTGGGCGTTAAAAAAAGATGAAACCTACGATGTTTTGGCTGCTAATAATGGCTTTACTCCAGTAAGCTCCTTACCCAAATTTGAAAGCTTTGACCTCATATACCGAATCAACGAAAATGCACCTTTGACCCTGATCGGATTTGTGCTGGGAAGCAAAACTGCAATCCAACGTACTTTTGGTCAGAAATACGGTATACCCGAGTCGAGTCACACCGTTGAAGTTTACAATACCAGTTTTAAAAAGTTAGGCACCACAGTTTATAACCCTACGGCAATTGCAAAACTATTCGACCAGGAAATTGTACTTCGCGGCAGTATGATGCCCCCTCCCAGTATGGCAAACCAAATACTTATTCCTCAAAACAAAGCTATTGTACTGAACAATGAATTTAGCTTAATACCGGCAACAGACGATCCGGGGCAACTGGTATTAGTTAACACGCAACAGGGAAATGCTCCCGTACTGGGAAATGATCACTTCGATTACAGATATATCAGTACATCCAAAAATTTAAAAGCTCTTTTGCAAATCAGACATTCCGAAACCGGAACTTTCTTTTATTTTGATTTCGATGGACTCTATTTTCCTAAAGGAGTTCCTTTAATCCCCAAAAAATACAGACAGTGGAACTGATTATCGGATAAGTATATGGTTAAACGATAGCAAAAATACAAGTACAAAACGTAATTTTTACCAGATGATCATCCCTGTTTTAATATTGAGTGCAATTTTCGCAGCTGTGGCCATGCTTGTCACCGAAGAAAATGTTGACTCATCGCTCTCTGGGTATAACAGCCCAAATTTTTGGCGTTACTTATACTTTTTTAACCTATATGTTTTATCCTGAAGGCGAACAGCTTTTTCAAAAGCGGAAATAAAAAAACAATACAATCTATCACTTATTGTGATATGCTTTCTTTTTATATTGATTCTAGCAATTGTCTTTCAGTTTTTAAGAAACTGAACCCTTGAAAGTTTTAATCCATTGGGATAAAATAAAGAGTATCAAAAACTATTTCTAATTTTATACGATTATCATAGATTAGATGGATAAACGTGCAACACATATACAGCAATGGATTGATGCCTATAGTGATTCACTACTCAATAGCGCGTTTTTTTTGTTATCTGACAAACAAGATGCGGAGGATGTTGTGCAGAATGTATTTATTTCCGCATTTGAATCTTACTATTCTTTCGAAGATCGAAGTAGCGTAAAAACCTGGCTAATGGCTATTCTTAAAAATAAAGTTGCTGAGTTTTACCGCAAAAAATATCGACACCCAGACAATGTTTCCCTGGATCGATATTTTGATCAGGAAGGGTCTTGGAAACATGACGACATCCTACAAGACTGGAATGAAAAAGACGAAAATCTGCTTGACAACAATGATTTCAATAAAGTAATGGCGGATTGCTTAGATAAATTGCCTTTAAAATGGCTTATCCCAGTAAAGCTTTACTACCTGGAAGAAAAAAAAGCGGACAAAGTATGTCAGGAAACTGGTATTACGGCAACTAACCTATGGAAGATCCTTCAACGTGGCCGTATGCAACTTCGGGAGTGTCTGGAATTTAATTGGTTTAACATTTTATGATTTCGTAAAGGATGGTAAAACGACTCATACATATTCTATTCATGCCCTGCAGGCAGGCAACGCTACTCATTGAAAAGCGAAATGCGAACCGCATCACATCCTTCCAAAAAATACGCCTAAAAGCGCATCTTATGATCTGCAAATGGTGCCGCGCCTACAACCATAAGATAAATGTAATGGAAGATCTAATGAGAAAAATATTTACACAAGACGCTCCAGACAAATTCAACAACATCGATTTACAAACATTTAAAGATAAATTAAAAGAAAAACTGAAATAATAAGATTTTTTTGTCAGGAATTTGATGTGCAGGCAACTATGTGAGAAACAGTAGGAACAATTAAATTTTAGAAAAATGCATCTCATGACACAAACAAAAAATTCCACAACACCATCAGCACAATACGGATTTTACATGTCCGCGTTCGGCGTTGTCCTCCTTCTTCTTTGGCTTGGAATATTCAAGTTTACAGCCACAGAGGCAATGGCCATAAAGCCGTTGATAGCAAATCATCCACTTTCTTCCTGGTTGTATCGCCTGCTAAGCGCACAAACTGTATCCAATATTGTCGGTATAGTTGAAATCGTGGTTGCCCTGCTCATTTTACTAAGTTTAAAACTCAATCACCTGAGGAAATATGCCGGTGTAGCAGTATGCATTATTTTTGCAATGACCCTCAGTTATCTTTTTACAACACCCAATATGTTGAGATACGTAGACGGGGTGCCGGTGACGGACTTCTTTATCCTCAAGGATATATTATTTTTTGGATTTGGAATCAATTTACTACAATCAGCTAACAAATAAAAGATCATGAAAATTATATCGACCATTACTATTCTCGTCCTTTTTGGCTTCGCGATAGTAAAAATAGGCTTTTCACAAAATGAAAAAAAGGCATCAGTTTCGGGAAAGAGCTCTGTAGATTACAGTCAAACCAAGGAAATTTATTTTGCTGGGGGTTGCTTTTGGGGAACAGAACATTATTTTAAACAAATAAGAGGCGTAACCGCTACTGAGGTTGGTTATGCGAATGGAAAACTTGCTAACCCCAGCTATGAACAAGTATCGAAAGGCAATACTGGTTTTGTTGAAACTGTAAAAGTCAATTACGACCCGGCCAAAGTTGATTTGAAATTGTTGATTGACTTATACTTTAAAACGATTGATCCAACAAGTTTGAATAAACAGGGGAATGATATAGGTACGCAATATAGAACCGGAATTTACTTTACAAAAAAAGAGGATGAAAAAACGATCCGGGGAGAAATAGAACAGCTCGCGAAAAACTATAATTCCAAACTTGTTGTCGAAATTGCTGCATTACGTAATTTCTATACTGCTGAAAATTATCATCAGGATTATCTAGGAAAGAATCCGGGAGGCTATTGCCATATTCCAGCGGATCTTTTTGAAAAGGCCCGGCAAGCAAATCCGCCCACTCATTACAATAAAGTAGACAAAAAAATCTTAAAGAAGGAATTGACGCCATTACAATATGATGTCACGCAAAACAATGCAACCGAAAAGGCTTTTGACAATGCCTACTGGAATGAATTTAAGGAAGGTATCTATGTTGACATTACGACCGGTGAACCCTTATTTGTTTCGACGGATAAGTTTGAGTCAGATTGTGGGTGGCCCAGCTTTTCCAAGCCAATTAACGATAGTTTAATTGCCGAAAAAAACGATGAATCTTTTGGGATGAGCAGAACTGAAGTGAGAAGCAAAACCGGTGACGCTCATTTAGGACATGTTTTTAATGATGGGCCGAGCGAAAAAGGGGGATTGCGGTATTGTATAAATAGTGCTTCCTTACGCTTTGTTCCAAAAGATCAGATGAAAGCCCAGGGCTATGAAAAATTTATTCCTTTATTACAGAAGAGCGATAAATCAAAGTAATACCCTACTCGCAATAGTCCTATTTGAAGATAGAAAGTTAATCACACAATCATTTTACCAAATGTCTATATCGGGCGCTTATCGCGTGCTTTTCATTTTATCGCTTAGATTTATAGGAATTGAAGGCAACGAACATGCAAGAATAATGAGCAACCAATGTTCTTTATGTACAATGAAATGTCATAGCGCAATATATACTGTTCGACGCTGAGACAATCATACATAAACATCTTCATCCACCTTCAATTCACATTCAAATATAGTGAATAAAACTAACAAATTTAGTTTTATTCACTATATTTTTTAGCTAAAAAATATAACAAACTATAATCCAGGGCGTGAATAGCACAGTGATCAATTTGATCTTGGAAAAATAGTGCCCTCAATTACGATTGGGTATATACAAAGTTGATGAACGGATTAAACCAATTCCTAAAGAGAGCGGCTGATATCAACAACATTGAAGATCTGATCTACGTCATCCAAACTAACCTCAAAATCCGGATAGATAGTTTTGTCCGAATTGAGTGAACGGAGTGTAAGGATCCCATTAGACACATCGTGATGGGCAATTTCTTTAATGATCACTCCTTCATATCGATGGACGATGACCCAATATCTATATTTATGGGTATGGAATTTCGATTGCCAGAGTTCACGCTTGATCAAACGTCCCGTGACAATATCGCCATCAAGAACACTGGCGTCAGTCCCGTCTGTCATACTATCACCACTGACTTCAAAAGAACGGTAAGCCCCCTTGTGAAATTCATTCACCGTAATAAAATGTGCTGGTAAGTCGTCCATATATTCCGCATCAGAGAAACCGGAAAGATACCCGGCTTTTGCCTTCTCGGTAACCAGCTTGGTCTGCATTAGATATCGTCCGGGTGATACCTCAAAGAATATATTGTTCTTATTTTCATCAATAAACTTAACGTCATTGGAAAAATACCCAATTGATCTTCCATTTCTGACATTAGCCGCCAAAACAGAATCAGACTCAACGAATATGCCCATTTGGTTTCGCTCCCCCTTCCCATATAGCAGCCAGTCATATTGAACTTGTGGAAAGGCATTTTGAATCCGGGTTTTCATAGTAAGCCCAATCGGATATTCCCCTTTCTTAATACGGGAATATACCTGCTCACGCACGCCCAATAAACTCGCGAATTCCCGATTGGTAATCCCCATCTCCAAGCGCAAAACCTCAAAATTATTATCTGGATAAGTTTCCATGTTTTTATAGGATAAGAATAAATTTTACACTAATTCATAACAATCTGACACTAAGTTACACAAGATATTAAACCTAAACAAATAAATAAACAAATAAAACTAATTAAATATTGATTATCAGTAATTTATAATTAAACAAATAAGTTTAACAACTTTTATTAACTATAAAATATTCTATAAAATTAATTTCAAAACCCTTGAATGATTAACAATTTTGTTTAACTTTGTTTAACAAAATATTTACACCGACAGATTATATCCGGGAAATTTATTAGACGGCAATGCCCCATCAATGGCTTTGAATAACGGATAACAAAAAACAGAGAAAAAAAATAAGTATATACTTTAAAAGAACATAAATATGGAACGCTTCATCACAACACATGTACAACTAGGCGGGTCTGTCGGAATAAACCGGGACCATATCAGAAATCAGAACATTATCGCAAAACAAGAACAGGAGATGGAGCTTATGTCAGTTCTGTTTCCACAACAAAAATTGACCGCTGCAAAAATACAACGCAATGACAAGACCAATTCCCAACGTATGAACGCATTATATTACTCTTTCATTTTGAGTTTCTTAAAAGAAAACCACCCTGAAATATTGAGATCAATTGACAAAATTTATGAACCTGATCTTTCCAAAATCAGTCAAGTCATCGATTGTTATTGTGAGTTTATGGGTATAACCACGCAACAGATTATGGGCGAATATATCAATTACAAAGATATCCAACATCGTTATAAAGCAATCGCCGTCGTCTTACGCATTTTTCAGCCAGAAAAATTGAGCAACTTAAAGACTAAAGTAAAGAGCACAATATACAAGGAACTTGGACCATATTTAAAGATCAACAGTGATACCTTACAGAAATCTATTATCTGTGCGTGTAACCAATTTGACCTATATACTGAGTTTAAGAAAGATATTAAACAGGCGACAAATTACTATTTCATTCATAAACGTTTCAATGATAAATAAGATGATTTTCCCAGAAATTATACCGATCATAAAATTAGTGAGCTCAACACTTTTTTTGATCGGTATAATAATCTTCAACCTTATGGCCGGATTTTCTTTCGCAGCCACCAGATCATAAGGCTTGCCAAAACAAGTAGACCGGTAATAAAAAAAAGCATACTTGTTACCATTGGTCGTTCCGTTCGTCTTGTCGTTCTTTCCGCTAACTTTAATTTTTCATCCTTGTGCAGTACATTTTCAATGATCTGCTGACTCTGCCCCGAAATACGCTTGCTGAATACATTTCCGCTATCCGCATGAAGCGTCAGTTTTTTATTGATCCTTCCTTTACTTATCCGTACAATTCCATCCGGACTGATCTCGATTTCTTCACCCTCGATCTGCATAAGATCCTCAGATTGTTTCAGAATTCGGCCGTAGGACTGCCCAACTTCCAAATGATTGCTACTGGAATCTATTTTTGACAATACCATCACTTCCCCTCTCGCCTCAAGGATATGTGATTCACTTGTCTTTACTGTTTTTTTTAATAGACCGCAGCTACTAGCAAGTAGTAGCATTACGGTCATTACAAATATATTTTTCATTTTTCACTCTTTTTAATTCACTCTGCAATTCATTATAAAGCTTCATCAGATCATCATATTTCACCTGTAACTCCGCCAAGGTCTTTGAACAGGCCATGCGATCGTCATTGGCGAGCTTGAGTCCTTCATTGAGGTCTTCGATAATTGCTCTTAAATGTTCTATGTCTTTTTCGAGCCGGTTTGCGTAACCTTCCCATTTGTCGATGACTTTCCCGGCATTCTCCACATTTGTTGCTTCCACTTCTGCCTGCTGTTTAGGCCGCCCAACGAGGTAACCACCGATAGCCGTAACGATAGGGATAATCAACTTTTCTAAAATCTCAAGTATTTCCATAGTAATTCTTTTTTATTAGTGACTTAAACTTCATCCATGGAAACTGTTTCCCTGGATCTTCCTTTCTCCCCGGAGCAATATCACTGTGCCCTAAAATTTCCTGAATCGGATAATGGGCGACGATTGCTTCACAGACTTCAATTGCCACGGAAATCTGCTTCTCCGTATAAATCTCAGTTCCTTTATTTTGCAGCTCGATTCCAATGCTATAATTGTTCAGATCTTTCACACCAGCCCATGAACTCCGTCCCGCATGCCAGCATTTGATGTTGAACGGCGCCAATTGTGTCACTATACCGTCCCGGCTGATATGCACATGGGCCGAAACCCTGCTCTTGGGATCCAACATCCAATGAATCGCACTGGTGGCATTGGATGCTCCATCATAATGCATAATGATAAAAATAGGGCTGATAATACCGCCCTTATTAGGTGTGTCGCGATACGAAACTCCTACCAGTTGATTTTTTTTAATGTCCATGTCTTCTTAAATTATTATTGATTTATTTCGATATTCAGCGCTTGTTTTTATTAAAATCTTGATTTTAGTTTTATATAATAAAAGCTGGTAATACATATTTCAGCTAATATTTCAATACAAATTTACCCGCTGACAGCACCTGAAAAATGAAATATTACCTGTATATAAGCGGTATGAAACAACTACCGAATATCAATGAAAACAAAAAAGCCACATCGTATTGATGTGGCTTAAAAATAGGATCATAGATTCCTGATGGATATATGATTATAAATGTTGAATGTTGGCAATAAAAGGAGCTTGACGAATATAACTTCTGTCTTCCAACTGACCGATAAGAAAATCCGCTAAATCAATAGCGGTTATAGCATTACCGGGACAATCTGCAAGGCTTACTTTTATTGCTCGTCCGTGGTCATTTGTTAATTCGATCTTGGGCAGTCGAACCAACGTCCAATCTACGCTGCTTTTAATTAACAACTCGTATTCAAGCTGCTTGTCTGCTGTGGATAGTGGATAATGCATTTTCATCCATAGCGTAGCCTGTTGAGTCTGCATACTTTTTTGATCAGACACGCTATCGACATTTAAACCTGTAATTAGGATGTAACGCTTCACCCCATACCTACGCATTGCCTGCAAAACGTAGCGCGTTGATTGGCTAAATATAGTGGGTTCGCTAGGAGGAATTCCTAAGCCTAATGTACTGATAATGGCTTCACAGCCTTTTACAAGTTGATGAATAGCTGCAGAATCATGTACATTACCAAATACTATTTCGATTAACGGATGGCTATCAGGAGCATGATCGATATTTCTAACAAGTAACTTTATGGATATCCCGTTTGCAAGCAAACGTTTTACAAGGTATTGCCCTGATTTTCCGGTACCACCGATAAGGGCAACTTTGATTATTTTTTTCATTTTTCTCTTTATAAATTTTTAAGACAATAGCAACCAGCTCTCGGTCCAATAGACCAAGACTGTGCGAATGATACAATGCGTATTTTCTTTCGCTATCTACGCTATGTTATAAAGAGATCTTAATAGTGTTAATTTAGGAAAATTCCTGGAAAATCAAGATATATTTTTACCCAAAGCTTTACTTTCGTCCACGATTCTACCATTCTTTTACCCTAAGGGTAAGGGAACGCTTTGGTTCCGCCAACAAAAAATAAAAAATGAAATTTACTTCCAGGCCCACATGACGAAGAAATCCATAGACTGAAAACTAGTACTCCCCTAACCGGACAAAAACATTTCTGTTACTCTTTTGTTATTTGATCGTTATAGCATAGGATGAGTTATACCTTGAAGGCTAGGAAATCGGTTCGCCTAGCCTTTTTTGGATTTTTAACATCCGAGAAGCTGTTCTGTTGTTTTACCCGTGTTAGATCCAAGTTTGAGCCCTTGTGCTTCAACAGTGGTAGCAGCAAAAAGTAGTCAGCTAAGTAAACCAATATTTAGTCATCTTGATCGTTTTTTTGGGTAAATAAATCGAAAGAATAACTCTTGACCTATCGTTAATATTTCCTCAGGAGCAATAGCTATGCCCTTAATTATTTATTTTGTACTTTAGAGGAATATATCGAAAGGCGTTTTATGGATAACAATCATTTTTCTAATTGCGACCAAGAACCCATCCATCTTTGCGGTCAAATACAGCATTTTGGTTGTCTTATCCTATTTGATACAGCTCATAATTGTATAGGCTGGAGCGAAAACTGGACAGAAACTGGATTACCACAGCAAAGTGTATTCTTGGGACAAACTCTCGACAAATTTATCAACAGTCTGGCTATCCAGCATGCCATTGATCTTGACCAAATATTGCATGATCCGACCGATAGTTTTAAACATCGTTATGTAGCTGATATATACCTACAAAAAAAACCATATTATCTAAGTATTTATCCATTTGACAATAAGATATATGTCGAGATAGAACAACATCGTTCCCAATCCCATCAGTTTAAAAACACCTTTTTCTATGCAAAACATATCAATGATAGTGAAGATATATGGAAGGCTCTGGCTGACAATATTTTTACGGTAACCGGGTATGACCGTGTGATGATCTATAAATTTTCGGAAAATGGGGATGGCCAGGTCATTGCAGAACATGTTGTTGGCGATCTTGAACCATTATTGGGCTATCGCTATCCTGAGTTTGATATCCCCAAACAGGCTCGCTCGCTCTACACAAAAATATTCGCCAGAGTCACGCCGGACATAGATGCAGACCCGATACCGATTTGGGGTGTTGAATCTGAAAAATTGGATCTCTCCATGACAACCATACGGGCAATGTCTCCCATACACTTGCAATATCTTAGAAATGCACAAGTAAAAGCAAGCGGCAGTTTTTCCATCATTATCAATGGAAAACTTTGGGGACTGGTCGCCTGTCAAAATAGACTGCCTAAGTACATTGATTTAGCACAGAGACATCTCGCCATTTTCATTGTACAGTATGCTGTTAATAGTTTTTTGGCCAATAAGCATATTGAGGACAACAACTTTAAACTACAAACCAAAAGTATCGCATTTGAGCTCAGACAGAATCTATTTACAAAGAAAGACCTCAACAAAGTAATTAATACCCTGGCGTCCAACTTAATGCATGTTCTTCGAGCTGATGGAATAGCATTTAAGTATCTTGACAAATGGCACATCGTAGGCCAAACACCGAAAAAGGACATACTTTTAAGTTTAGAAAATTATTTCAGTAAGACAATTTCTGATCAATTATTTTGGCTATCTGATTTCAAATGGCATAATGACCAAAAAGAAGCTGTTTTTCCTTTTCCAGGCATAGCTGGCATAGATTTAGAAAACAAATTAGACTTTAAGATTTACTTCTTCCGAAAAGAAGTAAAAGTAGAAGAAACTTGGGCAGGAGAGCCTGAAAAAAAGTTTATTTATGACCCGACAAAGAGTATAAATTTCCCTTCTCCACGCACATCTTTCAATGCTTGGAAAAAGATTGTTGAAGGGACGGCCCCAAAATGGAAGGAACGTGAAACCAATTTCTTAAAAAGCTTAAGCAATACAATTCAGGAAGCTTGTTTAAAGAAAATCTCCGAAATTCAGGCACTCAATGAGAAGTTGATCGAAATAAATAATATCCTCGAAACATTCAGCTATACCTTGAGTCACGACTTAAAAAATCCTTTGGCAGCGCTTCAAATGACAGCTCAAATGATTCGGGACAGACCTGGGCTAAGCCAGGATTTTCTCGGAAAAGCGGGCAAGAACATGATGGAAGCCATTCAATTGATGAATAATATGTTGGATAAGACGGTCGATTTTGCGCGCACCAAAAGTTATGAGTTCGAATACGAAACGGTATATCCAGAGCGGTTTATCGAAAATATTATCGATGATTGCTGTGTTAGATTCAGTGTCCATAATCTACAATTTGACAAAAGAAGCATCCTTCCTATTGAAGGTGAAAAAACATTGGTCTATCAATTGTTTTTAAATCTGCTCAGCAATGCCATTAAGTATAGCAGCAATAAAACAGCACCAGTTATAGGGGTTGACAGCTCTTTTGAAGAAAACTATGTCTTGTATAAAATATGGGATAATGGCATTGGAATGTCTGAAGAAGAAACTGAACGGATTTTCGAAATATTTCATCGTCTACCCAATGCGCTGCAATTTGATGGTTCAGGAGTTGGATTATCTATTGTTAAAAGGATTGTTGATAGGCTCAACGCAAAAATCACAGTAGACAGCATGTTGAATCAGGGCACCATTTTCGAAATTCGATTTCCGTTAATAGATGAGTTCCATGAAATTAAAACAAAAATATAAGATTCCTTGTTAGCCCCCTGACGAAAAGAAAGTTTAATGATCCCCTTGACTTCCTTCATTCTTTTTTATTAAATTAGAGACCGGCCGATAGATTCTTGTTAGAATTCAGACTATCATAAATCAAAACATGCGTGAAACAATTTAATAGGACAAAAAATCTTCAATAAGAATTAATTGCAAATGGATAAATTCAGTCTGTTAGTTGGGAATGACATCAATAATATTTCTCCCGGAATCAGTTGGAGCGATTTGCTGACCAATATTAAAGCAAAATATCATCTAGCGACATTGGAAAATGGGCAAAAACCTTTCCCTATGTTATATGAGGAGATTTTTTTAAATGCAATTAAAATACAGCAGCTTAATGAAAGGGAACTTAAGACTTATATCTCCGATAGCGTCTCCCAAATAAAGGAAAATGAAATACACCAATTGATCCGATCTCTTCCAACCAACAATATCATTACAACAAATTATGAATTCAGCTTAGAAGGGTCCACATCAAAGATTAATACAAGTCTCGTCAGAGAAACAACATACAGTGTTTTCCGCCGGCATGAAACAGCAGATAAAACATTTTGGCATATTCATGGCGATTGTGACAATCCAAGTTCCATCAATCTAGGGTATGAACACTACTGTGGGCAACTCCAAAAAATGAGGGATTATGTTGTCAATGGCACCAACTATACTTCGGACACTGTGTTTAAAGCCTCTTTAATAAAAAGATTGAAACAGAAAAAAGACTTACAGCTACAATCATGGATAGACCTGTTCTTTACGCAAGATATTCATATCTTCGGGCTCTCACTGGATTTTGTAGAAATTGACCTTTGGTGGCTATTAACCTATCGTGCACGAAACAAATTTTATAGAAAAAGTAACTTCATTCAAAATAAGTTATTTTATTATACGACAAAAAAATGGTATCAAATCGCTGTGGATAAAATGCAATTGCTCAAAGCTAATGATGTAGAGATAATCGTTATCGATGAATCGGACAAAACTAAGTATTATAAAAAGGTATTGAAAGAGATCAATAAACGTTATCAATAAGCTGCTCATCAACAAATTTCATAAAAAAAGACTTAATAATCCTTTCGAAACACGAATTTTTTTCTATTTTCCACGCTCTGTTTCACCAAAAAAGTCTAACATCTGTTGCAGGGCGGTTGCTGAATGCATTCTGTCACTATTTTCCAATGTATCCTGTGTCGCTTCCGCCCCACGTTGGATCATCTGTTTTTCAAAATAAGAAAGCGCGAGTTTTAAGCTTTCAAAATTGCCTTCCGTCAGGCATGCCGCAAGTTCAAATGCATCTTGCATGGCAACATTTGCGCCCTCTCCGGCAAAAGGCGGCATACGGTGGGCGGCATCGCCAATCATGGTGAGGTTAGACTGGGTAGTCCAACTTTGATCAAGCGGAAAATAGTACTGCGGCCGAGGTATAAAATACACATTTTCGTTAGCAAAAAATTCTTCCCATGCTATACCCCAGCCTGAAAAATTAACGTTTAGCCAATTGGAAACCTGTTGTTTAGGGCTAGCATCATTCGACTGCTCCTTAAAAACATTTTCAGGCGCTTTTGTACTGGCGACAAACATGATAGATCCATCTTCTTTTGTTCCATACCCAATGAACTGCCCATCGCCAAAAGCCATCACCTTTCCTCCTTTTGTAAATTCAAATAGTTTGGGGGCATTTTTTTGCGCATCATAAATATTTCCCTCGACCAATGTAATCCCCGAATAAATTGGATTGGGTGCATTGAGATAAGGACGTATTTTAGAATTTGCGCCATCAGCGGCAATGACGAGATCCGCATAGGCCGTTTGTCCATTTTTAAATTGTAATTTCCAGCCTTCTCCCTTTTTTTCCATTGAAACAAAATGACGGTCCCAGACCACAGTATCTGGATCTAGCGAATTCAACAATATATTACGTAGCGGAGCGCGATCAATTTCTGGTCGATTTTCGGCAACTGCGGTGCTATGGTCATGATCGTCAAATTTAATATGAAGTTCCTTATCTACGATACGCAGTTTGCTTGCTGTCGGACGATGGTATTTATAAAATTCGTCAATAAGTCCGGCTCTTGTTATCGCTTCAAGACCTGTTCCTTCATGAAGATCCAATGTAGATCCTTGTACACGTACCCCACGGTCAATATCGCGTTCATAAACTTGTACGTTCGCCCCGCGCATCTGTAATAGTCGGGCTAGGGTCAAGCCGCCCATACCACCGCCAACGATAGCAATTTTTTTGTTTTCAATTAACATCATAGTTGTTCTTAAAATATTTAAGACAAAACTATTTCGATGTCAGGGAAGATAATAGTATAAATCGGTCATTTTTATTTTTTAGCAATTCCTTAGGTACCACCCCTGCGAATTTCTTGATCTCTTTGATAAAATGATTCTGGTCAAAAAAATGTTCCTCAGGAAAAAGTTTACCTTGGGCTATATGATCTAAAGAAGCCCGGAAACGTAAAATATTTGAATATGCTTTTAGGGATAACCCAAACCACTGATTAAAATAACGATTGATCTGACGAGTTGTCCAATAGACCTCTTCCGAAAGCTCAGAAACCGAAACAGAGCCTTTACTCTTATATATAAGATCAAATAATTTCTGTTTACGCTCATCGATAGCTGTTGGTAAAATTGACAGCAGCATTTGGGTGGATTTTTCAATAAACCGGTCAAAATCTTGTAGATCCTGCTCACTAAAATCCCAAAAATCTTCCTTCAATAATTTACCTGAATTTATAATACCTGCTATACTTTCATGTAGAATATATTCTATTGCAAGTAACTTTAAGCTGATGCAAAATATTACGCCATCAACTGGAATTGATGCCTGCTCATGCGGCTGCGTTCCCAAGCCGAGCAATAGAATCCGGAAACCGTCTGCCGGAGAACAAAAAAGAAACAAATCCACTCGTCCATCTGGTAGTCCTATCGTTTCTTTTATCTCACCTGAATGATTGTATAGACACCAAAAACTGTCTACAAAATTAGAAAGCGCGTCATCAGGTTTAATAATCTTGTAATATAGTCCTTCTTCCATTATTGAATTCCACTTGTATATTATGCCATGCTTATGTATTGATTCAGCGCATTTTTATCCTTTGTTAAATTTAAAAATTAAATCTTACAACATCGGGGGATCAATTCTTTTATTAGCAATAACTACCTAAGTAATTTTTCATACCCAACAAGGCATAAAGAATGCAACAAGAAAAAAATACTTACAACTAATTGAGATATAAAACTCATAATGAGATCATTTGACCAATACATTCTCCCGAGATATCCCAAAAATATATTTTGAGAAATAGAAAAAATACTTCACTTTTGTCTTGGCTAAATTAAAATTAACAGGGAAAGTAATACCAAAAATTACCGTATCTACATTTTTATTATTCGACGATGTTTTTTAAAAGATCCGCCTATTTATTTTTAGGTATATTATTGCTTATTGGATGTAGCAAGGATATTCCTCCTACGATTATCCCGATAGATCCCGAACCTACAGACAGAAGCAAATTACCTATTCCAACAGGTTTCACGGAAGATATAGCTTCAATAAAGATTAATACGGTCGCTAATGCGAATCAACCGGGCTCATCACTACCCGAAATGATCCGTGATATTTCAGGGCAAAATGCCAGTTATTGCCATCCTGATGTAGCGTATTTTCCGCAAGGATTCAACGGGTATAAATATTGGATGGTATTTACGCCTTATTTTGGTATCATCGGCGCTGACCGAACCGCATCTTTATATGAAAATCCCAGTGTTGTCGTATCCAATGATGGCAAGGAATGGATTACACCAGCTGGTTTAACCAATCCAATACAGCGCCGTCCTGCCTTAGAAGATTCATATATTCCTCCGGGCGGACCACCTAACCAAGGCTATTGGTCTGATGTCGACTGGAACTTCAATGGGAAAGAATTCGAATTGTACTACCGGGGATGTTTTTTCTCCAATAAAATCTTAAGACAGTGGGGGGCCAAGAGTTACAACAATGCAAGAAAACTAAATCAGGAAGCCGAACGTGTTATAGTGAGACAAACTTCAACCGATGGCATTCATTGGACTCCACTTGAACTTGTATACACGAGCAATGAACCGGCATCCGTGCAGGACAATCATATCCTATCGCCATCCTTCATCAGAAATGAGACCAATATGCTAAGTTACGAAGTAGATTTTAAACCAAACTACCCTTCTCCCATCCAGACCAATATTTTGTCGCGCTCATCATCGAATGGTCTTGACTTCACCCCTTATAAAAATAGTAAACAAGTCAAATTCATCAATAAGCCATGGCTTGAATTAAATAAAAATTACTCGACATGGCACCTACAAGCAACATATATTGATGGTTATTATTTCCTATGTCTCGCTGTAGGAAATGTGGATAGATATACTTCTGATATGAACTATTTGGCCTATTCAAAAGACGGAGTAAATTTTCGCGTTTTTGAAAAGCCATTGGCCTCCTGGAATGTTTACCGTTCGGCAGTATTTGCCAAATCTTCTTCGCTAACTAAAATCGAGTTCGGTGCCGTCATAGGCTATAAATCAGGTGCCTTCGGTTACAGGGAATTTAAGTTAGACAAAAAGGTATTGGAAGATGGGTTAAAATAAAAAACAGGGTACGCTACTGGAAGCAACAACAAACAGGACTCTGCCAAAAAAATAACTCAGGTCGAACCATCTTTTTCTTATTTTATATGGAGCATATTCCTTAATTTTATAGCTTAACCCCAACATGCTAAAAATGGCAATCAAAGATATTGAAATTGTAAAAACAGAAATTCTATCCAATAACTGGTATACCTTAAAAAAGATCACCTATCAATATTCAAAATCAGACGGGACGGTACAACAGCAAAGCCGCGAAGCCTACGACCGTGGAAACGGTGCCGTAATACTGCTATATAATAAAGAATCCAAAACTGTCATTTTGACCAGACAGTTTAGAATTCCAACCTATATCAACGGAAATGAATCTGGAATGTTAATCGAAGCCTGTGCCGGTTTATTGGATCAAGATTCACCTCAGGATTGTATACGTCGGGAGACAGAAGAAGAAACGGGGTACCAGATCAAGGAAGCAAAAAAGATCTTTGAAGCGTATATGTCGCCCGGTTCAGTCACCGAAATTCTACATTTCTTTATCGCGGAATATACGAACAGCATGAAGATCGGTGATGGTGGCGGATTAGAAGAAGAAGAGGAAAATATCGAGATACTGGAGCTAAATATTCAAGATGCGTTAGCTATGATCGAAAGTGGTGACATCAAAGACGGCAAGACCATTATGCTGCTGCAATATGTTAGGCTGAACAATATTTTGTAGCGAAATCCTTTCAGCGGAGCACCTCAATGGGCAGACGCTGTAAAAACATACTTAGCCTGTTGAAAACTGATCGTTGACGGTATATAATGTGGTATACCCATATATACCTGTTCGGTACCCGTTCCTAAAATATATTGAGACCCTTTCTTAAGCAAAACAAGGGGTCTTCTTTTTTTCTGTCCCCAGCCAAAGGGAATATAGTAATAATCGCCGATCAGCGTATCCTTTTTGATATTTCCCTGAATCTCTCCGGAATCAATTTCACCACCTGGCCGATAAAACCTTAATTTTCCATGAAAACGCCTTTCAAAAAGATTAAGTTCCAGTTGCGCACTATCCCGTTTACTATAAGCAGCATACTTCAATAGTTCCGCATCCCTTCTCTTTTCCTGGCAACCTATACATGGGAGTACCAATAAGATAAAATAAGCCGAAACTGCAATTAACCGCATTCTTTTGATAAAATTTGACTAGCCATTGAATCCGCTAAAATACAATTCGTAAATTTAACATTAAAATATTAGCTATTACCTACATTCGTTACGATTCTATCTGCTAAGGCTTTAAGCTGCTGCATATCGGAATAATCCAGCTTTAAGGCTTCAAAGATCTGCATGGGAATGCAACTTGCTTTTTCTTTCAGTTCCGCTCCTTGTATTGTTAACTTTATTTTCACTACCCGTTCATCTGTTTTGCTTCGAGTACGGGTGAGCAATGACTTGCCTTCCAACCGTTTCAGTAAAGGTGTAAGGGTTCCGTTATCCAAAAATAGCTTTTCCCCAAGCTGGTTTACGGTTTGTTCGTCATTTTCCCATAACGCCATCATCGTAATATATTGTGGATAAGTCAAATCTACTTCTTCTAAAATAGCACGATAACGTTGCATGATCTCCCGGTGCAAAACATATACGGAAAAACACAACTGTTTGTCCAATTTTAATAAATCATCCATTTTACAAAGATATTGTTTTCTTAAAGTTTGTAGAATAAGAAGCTCCCTATTTATACTCGACGACAAATTCTTCTTTTGGCATTCTTACTTTTTTCATGGTAGAGATCCAGTCGCGAGAAGCATCGGCAACACCGACATACATTAACGATACACTTTTCAGGCCAAGTTTATCCAACTGCAATACCTCATCCACTACTTTATTATCAAAGCCCTCTGCCGGAGTGCTATCTACCCGCAATTCAGCCGCTTGTGCCAAAGCTAAACCCAATGCGATATAAGTTTGTCGGGCAGTATGGGCAAAATTAAGCTCCGCAGCCTCATTTAGATAAATGGATTTCAGTTTATCCGTATAAGATCCGAAGCGGCCCCGCGGTAAATCTCTCTCATCTGTCGTGAAATCATATACTTTATCAATGCGCTCTTCTGTATATTTATCCCAGGCCGCAAAAACCAATACGTGAGAGCATTCTCGCATACAGTCAGGGTTTAGGGCACCTTTTGCTAGTTCATCTTTCAAAGCCTGATTTTCGACCACCAATACTTTAAATGGTTGTAGACCCGAAGATGTTGGGGCAAAACGCGCTGCCTCCAATATCTTATCTATATTCCCTTGTGTAACCTTTTTTGTTGGATCATACGCTTTCACAGCGTGTCTCCATTGTAAGTCTGTAATTAATGACATTAGTTATTTATTTATTTTGAAAAAAGAACAGATAATATCGCCAGCAATGCGGGGATTCCCTGTACAAAGAATATCTTTTTACCTGCCGTAAGCCCCCCAAAAATGCCAGCGACAAGAACACAACCCAAAAAGAATATGCGAACATTGTCGCTCCAGACCGGATCGTTGATAAAAAATGACCAGGCCAAGCCAGCGACCAAGAAGCCATTATATAAGCCTTGGTTTGCGGCCAGCCCTTTTGTAGGTTTAAAAAGTGCATCAGGAAGCGATTTCCCGAAACTACGCCGTCCCGCAGTCTCCCATGCAAACATTTCCATCCACACAATGTAAAGATGTTCTACCAACACAAGTACAGTGAGCACTGTGGCCATATGATCCATATATTATTCGTTATTAGATACTGTTAATTTAACTACGATATTACCTTTGGTCGCATTAGAATACGGACATACCTGATGTGCTTTTTCAATCAGCTGTTGCGCTATGTCCAAACTAACCGCAGGGATATTCGCATGCAATTCTGCGGCAAGGCCGAAACCACCCTTCTCCAATTGACCGATGCTCACCTGAGCGGTAACAGTTGTCTCGCCAGTTTTTACCTTTTCTTGTCGAATTACTAAATTCAAAGCACTGTCAAAGCAGGCAGCGTAACCAGCCGCAAAAAGCATTTCTGGATTCGCATAATCATCATTTGCACCACCAAGCCCCTTCGGCATCCGAACCGCCAAGTCCAATACTCCATTTTCACTTTTTACCTGACCGTTTCGGCCGCCTTTGGCGGTAGCGCCTATCGTGTATAACGTTTTCATATTTTATTTTGTTTTTGTTTCAACATTACAAATGTAGATTGGAAAATTATATTGTGCAAAATATAATTTCACTATTGACATTAAAATGAAAAATTGGCTACAACCCAAATCGATAGATCGGGGAAATTTTGAGTTAATGAATAAAAAAATCTAAATTTGATTATTGCAAATGTAATCGATATGGAAACAACCTCAATTGAACAGTTCTACCATGAAATCAACGCAACGATACCCAAGGAGATAGCACGGGAGATCGGGCATTTTAACGTGTTTAGCTACGCAGAACTTGCTGCTACATTGAAAGAGAAGCCCATCATGCCCTACAACAAACGAACCTATTATAAAATCAGTTTAATCACAGGAAAGAACACCGCTGAGTATGCAGATAAGGTGATTGAAATAGAAGAGTCTGCTTTGGTATTTGCTACACCGAAAGTACCCTACCACTGGATACCCAAAGACGAACAGCAGCAAGGTTATTTTTGTGTTTTTACTGAGGATTTTTTAGCTAGAAATAAAAGTGGTGTTATATTGGATGATCTACCTATTTTTCAGCCTGGAGGACTTCCCGTTTTCCAGATCTCCCATGAGCAGCGTCTTGAGATTGAACACATTTTCGAAAAAATGAATAAGGAGTTGTCTTCCGATTATGTGTTTAAATATGACCTTTTAAGGAATTATGTTCTTGAAATTATTCATTATGGACAGAAACTACAACCGAAAAGCATCAGCAACCCGACCCATAATGCAGCTACTAGAATTACCTCACTTTTCATTGAGCTATTGGAAAGACAGTTTCCCGTAGAATCTCCGATGCAGCGTTTGCAGCTACGAACAGCAAATGATTTTGCCGAGCGTCTAGCGGTGCATGTGAACCATCTGAATAAAATTCTGAAAGACAATACAGGTAAAACAACCACCCAGGTAATTAGTGCCAGAATCACACAAGAAGCAAAAATTCTTCTCAAACAAACAGACTGGAATATTTCCGAGATTGCCTACTCGCTCGGTTTTGAAGAAATAGCACACTTTTCTAATTTCTTTAAAAAGCAGACCAAGCTTTCGCCAAACAATTTTCGTTCTCAGTCGTTATAATTTGAATTTCGCAAATATTCATTTGCTTTTCACAAACGCATCGGATACTTTAAAAACGAAATTTGTACTATTAAATTTTAAAACAAAATAAAAATGGCAAAGAATAAAATCGCTTTAGTAACTGGCGGAAGCCGGGGGTTGGGAAGAAACATGGCAATTAATCTTGCTAAAAAAGGGATTGATGTTATACTGACTTACCATAGCAACAAAGAGGAAGCAGATCATGTGGTGTCTACTATTCAGGCCTTTGGACAGCGTGCCGCTGCATTTCAATTCAATGCGGGTGATATCAAATCCTTTGATCAGTTTATAGCGCAAATAACTGATCACCTAAAAGAACAAACAGGGCAATCGAATTTTGATTTTTTGATCAACAATGCCGGTACAGCATTATATGCTCCGTTTATGGATACGACGGAGGAACAATTTGACGCAGTCTACAATATCCATTATAAAGGTGTCTTTTTTCTTACCCAAAAAGCACTTCCTTTTATAAACGACGGCGGACGTATTATTAATATATCGTCGGGTCTTGCCCGTTTCGCTTTTCCGGGCTCTTCCGCTTACGGTTCGATGAAAGGTGCGATCGAAGTTCTGACAAGATACCTGGCCAAGGAACTAGGACCTCGTGGTATTGCGGCAAATGTCGTCGCGCCGGGAGCAATTGAAACAGATTTCGGCGGCGGACATGTACGAGATAACGAGGAAACAAATGCACATATCGCGAGTGTAACCGCATTAGGCCGTGCTGGTGTACCTGATGATATCGGCGGCGTTGTTGCCTTTTTGTGCACAGAAGATGCCCGATGGATCAATGGGCAACGCATAGAGGTATCCGGAGGAATGAATCTTTAATAGCGGGTTGCTCCTCAGTAAGCATATGCCCATTTATTAAACTATATCGGACATATGCTTATTTTTAAGAAAATACGCGAATGATTTTCATTTCTGTTATTTGTCATCATTTCAATCAATATAATGCGAATTTCATTTTCTCACTAAAACAACAACCAATAATATTAATTCGCTTATCGAATTATTAAGTTTGTAGGATAAATGAAGATACAGCTCGCAATAATAAGTGATATACATGCCAATATCGTGGCATTGGACCAGGTACTGGCAGATATAACAAAAAACGGTGTAACACAGATTTACTGTTTAGGTGATCTAGTCGACTTTGCACCCTGGGGCAATGAAGTTATTAATCGAATCCAGAAAAAAAACATTCCCTGTTTACTGGGAAATCATGATCAGAGAATTGCTTTTGACGAGCCCATTATTCCTTTACCGCATCATGATGCGATAGAGACCGCAAATCGTGAAATTGCCATTAACCTCAGCAAAAAGGAAATTTCTTCTTCACATAAAAAGTGGCTATCCACTTTACCTTACAACCTCGAATTAACATTCAAGGTAGGTGATCGTTTTAGAAAAATCCTCCTTGTACATGCAAGTCTTCATAGCAATGATGAATATGTTCACGAATCTGCACCTAAAGGAGACTTATTAGTCGATTTGCGCCGAAGAGGTGTTGATGTGCTGGTGATGGGCCATACCCATCAAGCCTACGTCCAACAGGTCGAAGAACTCCTGTTTATCAATTGCGGTTCTGTCGGCCGAAGCAAGGAAAAAGACAAGAAAGCTTCCTATGCTTTAGTTACACTGACAGAAGAAGGGATAGATACTAAAATAATCAAAGTAGATTATCCGGTCGAGGAAGTCGCTAACGCCATTTATTACAGCAATATTCCTGATTTTTATGGAGATTTCTTACGCGCTGAAGATAATTAATTATCAGCAACAAACTCAACATCTCCGCCTCAACGTCAAAATCGGGTTCTTTCTGGTTAGCGTAAACATTGATTGAACACAGTTATTATCATCTGGGACAATTTGTGTTAATCAATACAATGATTAGCCAATAAAATGCTAAGAATGTCCCGCTAGTTTCTTGATTCCCTGCTCAGTTAGCACGTCCCTACTATTTTTTACAAAAAGTGGATCTCACTATTGAAATAGCTGCCTAGATCATATTATTGCGCTTGGGTTGAATGCTCCTGCTTGATCTTTTCACGGTATTTCAGCCCCCAGTCAACCAACGATTCGGTAACAGGAACAACACTTTTTCCATAGCTTGTGATTTTATAGAAGACCCGAACAGGCTCATCACTTGATTGACGTGACACCAATAAGTTTTGTTCAAGATCCCGCAGTTCCTTTGTCAAAACCTTCGCTGAAATCCCCAAGATCTCCCGTTGCATTTTTTTAAAATGAATATCCTGTTGCTCACGGTTTGTTAAATAGCGGAGGATCATTAATTTCCATTTTCCACCTAAAATATCCAACGCGTCACGCATTGCACGCAATTCCTCACCGCAGCTTGCCTCCCTTACAGTATTTTCTTCGATGACTTTACCCATTATTTTATAAAAAATACTAGTTACCACTTGTTAACCACCAACAAATATATATCAAAACTGACTTAGATTTGTCATAATAACTGTTCAAGGAAAAAAAATAGAATACGGTCATCAGGTACTACTGGTTTCAAATAAGTTGAATTTTGCCAATACGGCTTTATATAAAAGAACATGAGATGAATGCTGTCATTTTAAGTGAAAATAATCAATTGATCAATGCCGAAGTTGTACTGCGTCAATTAAAACCGGAGGAGGTAAAGATTAAAATAATCGCATCCGCACTCAATCCCATCGATTATCAAATGCGTGAAAATGAATACGAAAGAAAGTATATGTTTTCACCAATTTTAGGGCGGGAAGGTGCAGGCATAATCACAGAGATTGGTTCTGGGGTTATAGATTTCGTTATCGGTGACGAGGTTTACTTTGCTTGCGGCAGTATGGGAAGCAATGGTACATATTCGGAGTACATTTTATTAGCCGCTGCACTCGTTGCTCCGAAGCCCAAGAATATTTCTTTTGAACAAGCCGCTGCGCTGCCTACCTCAGGAATCACCGCGTTACAAGTTTTTGATCGCGCACCCATTACTGCTTCCGATCAAGTATTTCTTACAGGTGCGTCGGGTGGCGTAGGCCTTTTTATCTTGAAATTGCTCTTGGTCAATGGTATAAAAAATATTATGGCTACTGCTGGAAATACTACCAGTATCCAAAGACTACGTGAGCTAGGATTAAATAACGAAAACATCGTCGATTATAAACAGGGCAATTTAATTGAAATACTAAAAAACAAGATGAATAATCACGGATTTGACTTTTGCATTGATGCGGTGGGACATGCTCTTTCGGAGACGTCAGCAACGCTGTTGAAACCCCATGGCTGCTATATTGATATTACCCACTTTACGACAGCCTCAGCGAGAGACACGCTATTTAGCTCAGCAGCCAAAATCATCAATATCTCCAACTTTATCCATGCGCAAAACCTCAATTATACCTATTTCAAACAGGCATTGAATCGTATAGCAAATTATATAGAGCAAAAAATTATACAACCTATGCCAATTTATCCGATCGGTGGTCTGACATCCGAGACCATCGAAAAAGGACATCAGCTATTAAAAAATAACAAAACCGAAGGTTACAAATTGATCTTACACAATCCATTATAATATGAGAACTATTCCAAGAAGAATCGTCACAGCCGAACGGGGCGGAAAATCGTACATACAACAAGATACTATTGTAACGAATGTATCGGAGCACTATCCCAACCTTGTTATTTCAGATATATGGCAGACAAGTCAGATGCCGGCTCATTTTACGGAAGAAAATCCCGTGGAAAATTCAGCTATACCGCAAGTCATCAAAAATGGAACTTATTTTCGCTATGTGCAAATTCCGCCAGACAAACAGCTCGGTATTGAAGCGCCAGCTGATCAACCACATCCGTTAATGCATCAGACGGCCAGTTTGGATTATATCGTTATTCTTTCAGGCGAAATCTATCTGATTACAGATACCGAAGAAACTCTATTACAAGCCGGAGATATCGTTATCCAACGTGGTACCAACCACGCCTGGAGTAATCGTTCAGATCAAATGTGTTTTCAATTGGCTATTCTTATTGATGCGCAATAAATTGTGTATATCATTCATACTAAAATTACAACCTCTATTTATCGCTAAAAACCAACACTTTATTTTAAAATATTTCCTGATAACTTTATCTTGCACTGCTAACGCAATTTAGTTAAGTTTGATTGTATGATAGCAGCTTACTTTCAGTCTTTGGATCTCTTTAATAAGGAAGAGATTGCCCAGATTGTTCCACTTTTTGAATATAAAAGGCTGAACAAGAATGATTTTTTTGTCAAGGAAAATCAGCGCTGTAATGAGGTCGCCTTCATTGCATCCGGAATCTTTCGTTCGTATTACAGTACCTCAAGCGCAGAAGATGTCACCTATTGTTTTCGATTTCCCAACAGCCTAATCGCGGCCTACTCTTCTTTTATCACTGGTGGACCAAGTGTCGAAACCATGCAGGCGCTCTCCCCTGCCGAATTATGGGTCATCAAAAAAAGTGCTATTGACAAACTCGCCGCTGAAAGTCTGGTTTGGACAAAATACCTCAAAATGATTGCTGAACAGCAATACCTGGAACTTGAAAAACGCATCTTCCAGTTGCAGAAAGAAACAGCCCTACAACGTTATATGTTCTTACTACGAGATCAACCCGAATTTATTCAACAAATACCACTACAGTATTTAGCTTCCTATTTAGGCATCACGCAACGCCATTTAAGCAGAATTCGCAGTGAAATCACTTTTTAGACATTTGTCCTATAAATCAGGAATGAGTGACCCTAACTTTGTGTTATCATAAGAATAACATGAATAAAAAAATACTTGTCATCAACGGTCACCCCAATCGAGCTTCCTTCAATTTTGGCATTGCTACAGCTTACAGAGAAGGTGCCAAAGAATCTGGGGCAGAAGTTCGTTCAATTAACATCGCGGATCTGAATTTTAATCCCAATCTTCAGTTTGGTTACCAGAGACGAACTGAACTCGAACCGGACCTTCTACAGGCATGGGAAGACCTCCAATGGGCAGATCATTTAGTTTGGGTACATCCAGTCTGGTGGGGTGGTCTTCCAGCTATTATGAAAGGTTTTATTGATAGGCTCTTTCTGCCCGGGTTTACTTTCCAATACCGTGAAAACTCTCTGTTTTGGGACAAATTACTCAAAGGAAAATCTGCCCGGATTATTACCAGCCTGGATCAACCCGGTTGGTATTATGCCCTTGTCTATGGCAGACCGAGTGTCAATCAACTCAAAAGATCAACTTTACTATTTTGTGGTGTATCACCTGTAAAAGTGACCTACCTTGGAATTATAAAAACTTCGGATACAACAAGGCGGAATAAATGGCTGCAAAAAATCAAACAGCTCGGACAAAACCAAGGGTAAAATCCATCTCGTTTTTCTTTTCAGTTTTTTAGGGTACAATTGCCATTACCTATTTTTTGCCAAATGACAATTGTACCCGTCCCGCTATGCCCTAGCTTTGTTCCATAAATTCAATACAACAGCAATATGGATATTTTAATTGGACTCCAATGGGGAGATGAAGGGAAAGGGAAAATCATTGATCTGATCAGTCGGGATTATGACATTATTGCCCGGTTTAATGGCGGAGCAAACGCTGGGCATAGCATTTACCATAAAGGCAAACGAATTACACTCAAATTATTGCCCTCAGGAGTCTTTTATCCCCATATCAAAAATATTATCGGTAGTGGAGTAGTCATCGATCCTTTGGCACTTCGGGCGGAAGTGGAACAGCTTCAAGCTGCTCTGTCTGATACCGATTTAATCCATCGGATTCTCCTATCAGCGAAGGCCCACCTAGTATTACCAACATACAAGTACTGGGATATGTATTTCGAAGAATCGCAACAATACCGAACTATTGGAACAACGAAAAATGGTATTGCACCGACCTATTCCAATAAAATACTTCGGCAAAATGTACGTGTTGGAGATATACTCTCCAACGATTTCAAAGCAGAGGTATTCCAAATCTTAACTAGGCAGTACCTCGAGCTTCAGGCTTTAGGACAGGATATGCCGATGATACAGGAGTTATATGACAATTTTCTGGAAGCATGCAATTTTTTAACAAAAATGCAAATTACCGATACGGAAATTATCATCAATGAAGCACTTAGGAATAATAAAAAAGTATTGGCCGAAGGTGCACAGGCTACTCTATTAGACATTGATCATGGTAGCTACCCTTATGTCACTTCTTCAAATACCATCGCTTCCGCAGCATGTGTGAGTTTGGGCGTATCCCCCAAGCTTATTGATAAGATTTATGGTGTTACCAAAGCGTATTGCACCCGTGTTGGAAACGGTATGTTTCCAACTGAAATAACGGGATCCCTTGCCAATGAACTGCGTGAAAAAGGGGGCGAATTCGGATCCAATACCAAACGGCCGCGAAGAATCGGCTGGCTAGACCTTCCCGCATTAAAATATGCCATTATGTTAAATGGCGTGACCGATCTTGTATTGACAAAGGCTGACATCTTAACGGGTATGTCTGAAATACCAATTTGCACAGCCTATGAAATAAATAGTGAGACAAGATCCTTAATCGCTCCAACATTTGTTGATGATTCCGCACGACCTGTCTGGAAATTCTTAGACGGATGGGATATCCCGTTCAGCAACATCAACCAGCGTGCACAAATTCCGAAAGAACTGAAACTATTTATCGCCTTTTTGGAAGAAGAATTAAAGGTCCGGGTAAAATACCTATCCACTGGCCCGCAACGAGAAGAATTGATTATCTTAGGTAATTAATAAGCAATATGGAACAGCTTTTAGCATATATCCGAAAATTTGGTCAGCTTGATAAACGGGAGGAAGGTCTAATCAGGCAGGCCTTTGAGAAGAAACATATTCCAAAAGCGACCTATTTCGTTGCCTGTGGAAAAGTTACCGATCGTATAGCCTTTGTAGAAAGTGGTGTATTTCGTTCCCTTTATTATAATAATAAGGGTGACGATTTTACACGCTACTTTATCTACGAAGGTCGCTTTATTGGGGATTTTCAAAGTTTTCTGGATCGTACTCCATCCAATGATTATATCGAATCCGTAACAGATGCACAGTTATGGAGTCTTACCATCCATAATTTTTTACTGCTAGAGAAGGAGATCAAAATCTGGCCCCTTTTAATGGCCAAGCTATATGGATTTGTCATTGAAAGCAAATTAAAAACAGCAAATACCATGATGAATCTCGATGCTAGCGAACGCTATCTGCTGTTTCTAAAACTTTACCCCGGACTGGCAAATCGCGTTCCCTTAGCGATGCTGGCTTCCTATTTGGGTATTACTGCATCTTCTTTGAGCCGCATCCGGAAAAATATCATATGAGGGTACTAATCATATCGGGTCATCGTCCCCCGTGAACCGGACGAGTAATCACGAAACCAGGTATCAAATTGCTTCTCATCTACCCTACCATCGATACAGCAATCGGGTTGTAAAAACGTTGTCTTTCAGATCATCAGAAAAATTGGTCAAGCTCGTCTTTTCATTGGTTACATGTTCGTTATATACGGTAAGTTTCAAGCGATTGCTAATCTGATAAGCGACTCCATAACCTAATGTACTGAATTTAACATCACCATCTGCAGTAAAATTATCCGGCATTCCAATCGTCATTCCGCTTGCTTTTGTATTAGGGTCATACACATCGTAAGCTAATAAAGCTGTAACGCCTGTTTTTGCGATTTCCTGTGTAAACCAAAGGTAATAACCGTTAAATTTCCGTTGGTATAAATCCGTAGCTGGCTGAGTCGTAAAACTCCTGCTCGCATAAGGGCCTTTGATATCTGCACCTCCAGCGACGCCAGGTTGATCACCCGCCACATATTCAGTCTTAAAGCTAGATTTTCCGAAGCTGTTGTCCAGTTCGATCTGTAAGTTTGCGCCATAGTAATTCCGACCAATCGCCTTTCCCTCATTATCATCACTAGTATGAGCTGTATAACCGTTCGCAATGGCCGTGTAATATGTTTTGGTATCGTTACGGACAGAACCTTTATAGAATGAACCACCAAATCCAAGATGCAATCTTTTATCCGCGAGACTATCGAATTTAAACGCGAGGTTTCCGATTAGATCCTTTTTGGAATCATAGTCTTTGGCTGAGTGCCCACTTCCATTTACAAGGGCTAAGTCTAAGTTTAAGAATTTCACTTTGCCTCCGGGATGGTAACTAACCATACCACCCAGGTCACGTTCGCGCGGCATTAATGTCTGAAAAACACGTGCTCTTTCGGGGAAATCACGATAACCGGAGGAGTAAACGATGGAATAGCCAAAGGGTCTGTTGAAGAGACCTGCTGTCAGACTCAATCCTTTCTGATCAGGATGCCGCAATTGGATAAAAGCATCCATTAACTGTACGCCGTCCTGAGTCGCATCGAGCTGGAATACAATACTGGAATACGTATCCACACGGTCTATCTTAAGACGTCCACGTCGGATCATAAAACGATTGTCGGAATTCTTGGAGAAATCACCACCGGAGAACGAAGTTATTCCCGGAGATTGAGCCTTTTGAAACTGCGTCTGAAGGTATCCTGTGATTTTGATATCATGAGGGTCATAACTTGACGGCGCATTGTTATTTTGTGCCGTGGCTACAGCCGGACCGATCAGAGTTGCGAGTAAAAGTGCTTTTTTCATTGAATAACTTTTTTTTGGCAATGGTATCATCAGGACTTGTAAACATATGTAAAAACAGATCGTCCGTCCAGATGGTTCATTGGTATTATAATAATCACTAAAATAATGAATGAATTTTAAGAGGATTATGGGATTTTCATTAAATATTATAACCACTCTTATTTCACGCCGTAAAAATAGATTCTCAATGTTAAGTTAGTATTAATAAATTGTTAGTCTATTAATTTGTATACATAAAATTAATGATTTGGTAATAATAGTTTTCAACGCTTAAACTAAAATATCAATAAAAAAACCAACAAGTGATATACTTGTTGGTTTTTTATGAATAAAATTTTATTTTTAATAAAACACTAATCTTTATAAGAAATTTTATTCTTAAAAAAGACACTAAAATTTTAGATTTTTTAGTGCAATACTTCTATAATACTTGCTTTAATAAAAATAGACAATTTTGCATTGTTATTTACCATCCCACCAAACAGGAACTACAATTGATTTAGTTGGATCTCCTGACAAATCTGAAGGTACATTCGCGCTGTTATATAAAAGTTCATTTGATGGATACGGAAATCTAACAGGAATCTGGTTAATTCTTGGTGGTTGATCCAGTTTAACCTGACCAGGATACATCTCATTATTAATAGGAAGTGCTGGTAATCCTGTTCTTCTGAAGTCATTATATGCCTCGAACATCAAGAAATTAGCAATATATTTTTGATCCATAATCTGCGCATATGCTAAATTAGCATCATTCTTCAAGGTATTATTATTTAAATAGGTATCTGCATCTGTTGCTGCAATTCCATAAAAATCCATTGAAGCTTTAACGGCTTTATTATAGGCTGCTGTTACTGTTGCATTAACAGTTTTGTTTGCTACAAGAAACTCTGCTTCCGCTTTAATAAACTCAACTTCGGGATATACTAACCAATAAAGGGCTGCATCATTTGTACTATAAAAAGATCCAATAGCCGAATAATTTCCTATAGAATTGGATGGTGCTTCATTGGTTACTCCGATATACTTACCTACATTAGCGGGATCAACGCCAGTTCCTGCAACTATTTTTCTTGCTTGGAACGCGATTCTTGGATCGTTTGAAGCCAATAATTTATTGATATAATATTGAGAAGGTCTTGTTGTTAATGCCCATTTACCATCAATAGCGTATTGAAACCATGGGTTTTCCGCTCCTGTTTTCGCATAGTATTTAAAGGTAGGCTGGGTTGCCAATGTAATTGCCCCTTTTGCAATTTCATCCAATGCCAATTTTGCTTGTGCACTAGCGGTCTTTCCTGGCGCATTTGAAAGTCTTAAATGAAAACGAGCCTTTAATGTATGAGCTAATGCGGTCCATTTCTTCATATCTCCTTGATAAACGAAATCTTCTGCACCAACCTTTAATACATTATTTGTAGACGCTGCTTCTGTTATAGCTTCATCTAATAATGCCTGAATAGACGTATATATACTTTCTTGAGTATCGTATTTCGCCTTAAAAACACCTTCCGCACCTTTAAACGCGTCAGTATAAGGAATATCGCCAAAGACATCCGTTGTCATCGATAGGTTCCATGCTAATATAATCTTAGCAATAGCTGAATAATTCGGATTTCCATTAGCTGTAGCTTTGTTCTTTAGCACGAAAGCGTTATTCATAACATCAGGATAAGAATAATTTGTCCAAAAATTATTAACATCCTGAGCTGTGATGAGATAATTACCTTCATGATTTCCTGCGATACCGCCAGCAAGGTGTTTTGTCCATAATGCCGCGATCCTAGTCGGATATCCACCATTAACTTCATAAGAGAAATTAGATAACAAGGCGGGTAATATTAAATTTTCGGGCACATCTGTAGGGTTATTTGGATCCTGATTTACATCCAGATTTTTGGAACAAGATGTAAAAATCATTGGTGATACAAACAATATCAAAAGTATTGATAATATAATATTTTGTTTTTTCATAAGATTAAAATTTAACATTAACTCCAAACGTAAAACCTTTAGAATTTGGAGTAACTGAATGGTACAGACCTTGAACCTGATTTCCCAGTAAACTTCCTTCTGGATCTTTATATACAAAGTCTGATTTAATCCAAAGATTACGTCCTGTAGCAGAAATAGTCACATCTTCAAGTTTAGTCTTTTTCAACCAAGATTTTGGCAATGAATAACTTAGAGTCACTTCACGCAATTTTACAAATCCGGCATCTTCCACAAAATTTTGATCTATTGTTGAGAACCAATTTTGGTAATAACTTTGATTTTTAATTACTTCTTTTGTGTTAGTTTGACCATCTGACTCTCTTACACCCTCATGTACTATTTTAGTTCCGCGATCTTCTGTTAATACAGATGAACCATAAAATGATGAATAGTATAAATCCATATTAAGAAGCTTACCGCCATGTCTGAAATCTAACAATCCAGACACAGAAAGGCTTTTATAGCGAAATGAATTTCGCAAGCCCATCGTCCATTTTGGCATTACGTCACCAATAGGCCCTAATTCCTCAGACATAATTGGTAAGCCATCATCATCTATCAGCGTTTGTCCCTGTTCATTCTTTTTGAATCCATATCCCCAAATCACGTAGCCATAGTTTTTATCAATCCTTACTTGTGGATTCGTAAAACCGCCAACGAAAATATTATCAACACCGTCTGCTAATGATTTTAATTTATATTTGTTCTTTGCAAAATTTGTGACAATGTTCCATTGAAAATCCTCCGTTTTAACAGGAATTAGATCCAACATCACCTCAATACCTGAATTTTGCAGCTTTCCTGCATTTGCCACTAAACTTGTATAGCCTGATGAGGATGCTATTGGCTGCTCTATAATTTGCTTGTCACTTTGTTTGTTATAATATGAAAACTCTAAATTGATCCGGTTTTTAAAAAATTTAAGCTCCGTACCAATTTCATATTCTGTTACGATCTCTGGCTTTAGAATATTACTAGCTAATCTACCACTCATATTAAAGCCATTGAACCCATTAAAAGGAAAATCAATATTTCCCCTTGTACCATCTCCGGGATTTGCTTTTGTAAATGTTTGTGTGGTATAATATGGAGGCGCATCATTACCCGCAACAGCATAGGATGCACGGATTTTACCAAAAGAAAATACATCATTCGTCAAACCGAAAGCTTCTGAAAATACAAATGACGAGGAGATAGAAGGATAGAAATAGCTATTATTTCCTTTCGGCATCGTAGATGACCAGTCATTACGTGCAGTAACATTTAAAAACCAATAATTTTTAAAGTCAATACTTGCGGAAGCATATAAACCTACAAGCCTTCTCAACTCGTCGCTTTGAAATGCCTGAATAGTACCCATACCGCTAATATCGAAGAATCCAGGAATATTTAAATCTAAGCCTCTAACTGTCCGACGATGGTATCCACGTTGGTTATAATTTGTTCCCAACAATCCCGAAATACTCCAATCTTCATTAAATTTATGATTTGCCGACAAGATAAAGTCATTATTCCATTGTTTCCTCTCAACCAATGCAGAGAAATATCTTCCTTTTGGAATCCCTTTAGTACCTATATCTACTTTTTCATCAAGTAGGTCTGTGTAGGTATCTAATCCTATACGGTTTGTCGCTTTTAACCAAGGTAAGATATCAATATTGATCTCATTGGATATTACAAAACGATTTGTTGTGCTCGGATTAGAATTATGATTGACCAACCAATAAGGATTATTAAAACCTGTTCCCGAAGTCACAGGAGATTGCCACGAAAGATTTCCATACTTATCATATGCGTCTTTCATATCAAAACTAACCGGAGCAAAATTTAAACCATATAAAAATGATTGACCTCCATTACCTTCCAACATCCGGTTATTTTTACTATTCGTGTATGCTATTGAGGTACTTGATGTAACAAGCTTACCTAATTTAGAGCCAAACGCCCCGCTAAAACTATTACGTTTAAATGTATTGTTCGGGACAATACCATCTTGAGTTGTATTAGAATACGTTAATCGATAAGTAGTGTTGGCGACTCCACCGCTGATAGATGCAGAATTATTCCACATTACTCCAGTTTGATAAAATGCTTTGCGCGGATCGATCAATTTAGGCATGCCATATTCATCAAGTACTTTTTGGCTTACTGAGTCCTTATGTGGTCCCCAAACAGCCGAACCTTGAGGATTAGTTGTTCCTCCTTCTTCAGCATAACCACCGAGAGCAAGAGGTAATCCATTTCTAAATTTACCATTTACCCCCTGTAAATAAGTTGTTTGAAAACCATCCGTTATGGCATTATCATAGGTTACACTTGATGATAGAGAAACTCTCGGTAATTTCCTATTATCCTCGGCAAGACCTTTCTTTGTTGTAATCATGATTACACCATTGGCTCCTCTAGAACCGTATAAAGCACTTGCGCCAGCCCCTTTTAATACAGAAACACTTTCTACAATGTTCGGGTCTAAATCAGAAAGTCTGCTACCGTTTGTCCCCGTAAATAAGGTAGAAATATTATTATCACCTTTATCTACAGAGTTATCCATCGGAATACCATCAATGACAAATAGAGGTTCACTAGAACCTGTGATCGAGGTATTACCTCTTAATTGAATTGAGGCAGAAGACCCAGCCTGTCCACCAGAGCTCGAAATCTGCAAACCAGCAACTTTACCAGCTAGTGCATTGACGACATTTGGTTCGCGTGAATTTAAGATATCTGAAGATTTAACTTCTTGAACAGAATACCCAACAGATTTTTTGTCTTTTTTAACCCCAAGAGCAGTGATAACCACTTCCTCCAATGCGTTGTCAGAACCTTCTAATGTAATATTAAATGCTGATTGTCCTTCCTTTACAATTAAAGTTTTATCAGAATATCCCACCGAGCGGAATACAATAATCTTTCCTGTTGGAACAGATAACGAATAATTACCGTTCACATCAGTTTGGGTTGCCGTATTTGATCCTTGAACCGAAATCGTTACACCAGCTAATGGTTTTCCATCAGCACCAGTTACACGACCACTTACTTTCTTCTCTTGCGCGAACGCTACTGAAGTCAGGATCATACTACCCACGAAAAAACTGAGTAATTTGTGTTTCATATGTTTATGTTTATTTAAATAAGTATGTTTATTTTTTTACAAGACACTTTGGTTAGTATACTATATCTTTTCAATAATTTAAATAAGTCTGTTAGTTAGCAATACATTTTTCCATAGACTGCTGGTCTGTTAAAAAATGTTAAATACAAAATTATAACTTTTTTTAACATTTGCAATGCATGCATAATTTTACAATAACATTATGTTAAAGAAAACATAACAAACACCTTATAATCAGAATATTAATATTTTATATTTTTTAAAAAAGATTGTAAAGAGTAATATTTCATTTATCGAAAAAAAATAAAGATAATATAATAACTAAATAAAAACGCTATACCTGTTAAAACAGGTATAGCGTTTGGATCAAGCTTATTAAAGGAGTCGCATTACATCCCCCACCAAACAGCAACATCCATCGGGATGTTTTTCGCATTCGGATTATATAATGTTGTTGTTTGTGGGAACGGATAACGCTTTGGAATAATTGGCAAAGTTGCACCAACACTTTGTGGTCTCGGCGTCAACACAGGAATTCCTGTTCTTCTGTAATCATTATAGGGTTCAATCCCCTGATTATAAAGAGCAACCCATTTTTCAGTCAAAATATCTGTTTTAGTAGCGGTAACATAATTTGCCACGCTGCTTGCAGACCCTTTTCCATCAGTTACATAAGCTACATTTGCCTCAATAGCATCATTTAATACTTCAGCCGCATTTCCTCCCTGTCTTTGTTTTACCTCAGCTTCTATAAATTTTGATTCGTAATAGGTGATAATCGGAAAATTATGATCCGCCGCGAAAAAAGAACCAATGACCGATATATCAGGAGTAATAGACTCTTTCATAATATCTCCTCCAACAAATACCGACTTAGAATTAGGACGTAGAAAATAAGCCAATCGGGGATCCTTTTTCGCAGACAGTCTATCAACAAATATATTGCTCGCCCCCAAATAGCCTCTTCTCGCAGCCTGAAAAGCTCCCCATTGATTTTGAGCATTCTCATCGTGAGGCGCAATCATATTCTCTGCATTGGAGGAGATACCTTTTCCTAAGTACTCCAATACTTTCGCCTCTGTACCGGAAACCTTACCTGAAGTACGATTTAAAAAACGGGCTCTTAACGTGTAAGCTGCTTTTACCCATTTTTCGGCATCACCCTCATATATTAAATCTTCCTTTTCAGGTAAATAATAGTTTTTATCTTCATCTACACTTAGATCAGCAATTCCTTCGGCCAAAAGATTATCAATAGCCTTGTAAATATCTTGTTGCGTATCCAATTTTGGTGTTTTATTACCACTTGTCCATTGAAAAGCTTCTGAATAGGGTACATCGCCCCAAAGATCGGTAGCTAAGCTAAGATTAAGTGCCATCAAGACCTTAGCCATCCCACCATAATACGGACTTTTAGTTTCCGCTATATTTGCTTTGTCAATCATCAATTTTAGATTGTACATGGTATTCGAATACAATCCGATCCAAACATTATCAAAATCACCTTGTGTAATCCGGTAATTTTGAACATCCGAATATTGTGCATTTAACCCTACGGAATGCTGTACCATAATACTGCTCATCCGTGATAAATCCCCTTCAACATTTTGAAATGTATTTACTTCCGCTGCTGTTAAAAGTGCTGGCAAGTTTGCTTCCAAGGGATTATTGGGGCTTATATATAAATCGTCACCTGTTTTACAGCTAACAATAGCGGTAAAACATAAGGCATATAATAATTTTACTTTATTTTTCATGTCATGAATATTGTTTAATTAAAAACCAACTCTAAAATTAATGGAATAAGATTTTGTACCTGGGTTATTAAAGAAATCATACCCCGCAAAATTTTGATCGGAACCGGTCAAACTCGTTTCTGGGTCGATCCCTTTATATTTTGTAATTAAGATCGGATTTCTGAGATTGACCCCCACTTGAATATACTGGATTGCTTTGGAAACTTTATTAAAGCGATAATTAAGGTCAATAGAGCGTAATCTTGCCCAGGTACCATCCTGAATGGATACCTCTGAAGAGGAATTACCTAAATAATTTTTAAAATAATTAAATGCACTTAGTTCCGTTGTATTTTTCTGCCCTTCATTAGCACCGCCTCCATAAACACCATCAATAACATAGGTACGTTCACGATCTTCTGTAATAGCTGCTTTCCCTCTGTTGATCAATACAGCATTGGTAGCACCCCACAGTTTCCCGCCTTTTCTAAAGTCCCATAGAAAAGAGAATGACCAATTTTTATAGGAAAACTCATTATTGATATTCATTAACCATTTCGGAATGGTACTTCCTACGCTACCCAAATCAGATTCATACATTGGCAAACCACTACCTGGATCTATTAATATCTGCCCTTGTGCATTTCGCTGAAACTTTTGAGCATAGATCACACCAAAGGGCTGTCCTACGATCGCAAAAGATTGGGGAGCCGAAAAGGCATCACCAATAGATAATTTATCCACACCAGGAGCTAGTTCTGTTACCTCATTGGTATTTTTAGACCAATTTACAGTCGCATTCCAATTGAAGTTTTCAGACTTCACAACATGTCCGTTTAAAGTCAATTCGATACCACTATTTTTCATTTTACCAAAGTTGTTATAGTAATATGCGAAACCGCTAGTTGGATCGACTGGCATTGAAATCAACAAGTTGGATGCATGTTGCTGATAATAGGTAAAATCAAATCCAAGTCGATTATTCAAAAATTTCATTTCCAGACCAGCCTCATAACCAACATTTCTTTCAGGTTTCAAATTTTCTGCAATAAATTCATTTGAAATAGCGAAACCTAATTGTCCTTTATATGGAAAAGAATATCCATTGGTCATCCCATCAGCGATCAACGGTGATGTAAAATATGTTCTGTCAGAATACGGCTTAGGCGATATACCCACATTTGAGTAGGCTAAACGGACCTTACCAAAGTTGACAATTTCTGAGTCTTTAAATAAATCTGAGAAAACATAAGAGATATCAGCTTTTGGATAGAAGAATCCTTTTGCATTCCGACCAAAGGTGGTAGACCATTCGTTCCGACCTGTCAACGTCAAAAATAAAATGTTTCTATAATCAAAAGTAGCATCTAGAAAAATCGCTTTGCTATTTCTGTATTCTTCAGAATTACTGGCATAAAGGGTTCTAGCATTATTCAAATTGTAATAATCCGGAATAAGTAAGTTTTTTCCTCTCGCAAAATTAGCGATACTTTGAACATAGTTAAAGTTTCCACCTAACAAACCTGATACCGAGAAATCCTCTGAAATCTTCTTATTAAATTTCAACAATAGATCGGTATAGATATTACGATAATTGACATTTGTCCGCTTAATTTCACCCCATCCAGCAGAATCATCATCTCCGTTAGACCCAATTGTATAAATCTGATTGCCATTGGTCGCATAACTGTCTAACCCCGTTTTCCATGAGACAGAAAAAACATCATTTAATTTAATATCCGCATAAACATTTCCTAAAAAACGATTATTCTCCTCTTTATAAGGATTACGTTCGGTAGAAAAATAGGGATTATCGTAGCTCGCAAAGTATGTTTTCTGTACACCCAACTCATCTTTATAATCTTTCAAATTAAAATCTACGGGGGAGCGCAAGAGCGCGAGCATGACCCCCGCAATATTGCTACCGTTTTGCGCTGCACGTGTATTTGCATTTGTAAAACTGAAATTTCCACCAATGGTAATCCGATCGTTTAATTTTGATTCTGCATTCAACCGAGAAGTGTAACGATTATAGCTTGTGTGAGGTACTATACCGGTGTTATTTGTGGATCCAACAGAGAATCTCATCGTAGTCTTTTCTCCACCGGAGGTAATCGCTAGATTATTGTTAAAAACATTTCCATTTTTAAAAAACTCTTCCACATTATTATAAATTGGTTTTCCTGCTGCTATTAAATTTTCTCCCCAGCTATCAGCCGTCTCATTAGTATATGCTCCATTCGTTCCCTGTCCATATTTTTTTTGAAACTCAGGCAATTTGTTTACCTTTTGCATTTCATAACTCGAGGAGAAAGTAATACCAAGACCTGAGCCCAATTTACCTTTCTTCGTGGTGTAAATAACAGCACCGTTACCTGCTGCCTGACCATATAAAGCGGCAGCCGCTGGACCTTTCAATATCGTTACCGTCTCGATATCGTCGGGATTGATGTCCAGCGCTCTATTCGCAACCTGTACCCCCGAAAGACTTTGGTTATAAGGGTCATCGCCTGCCTTTGTATTATTCAATCCATTATCAATCGGAACCCCATCAACAACAATAAGCGGTTGGTTATCACCAGTAAAAGAAGCGGCACCACGTAGGACGATTTTTGAAGAAGCGCCCGGTGTACCTGCTGATGATGTAATTTGTACACCTGAGGCCTTTGCTGCTAAACCTTGAATAATATTCGCTTCACCAGATTTGACCAAGTCATCGCCACTTACTTTAGATGTGGAGTAACCTATACCCCGAGAACTTTTAGAAATTCCTAATGCGGTTACAACAACTTCCTCGAGTGCATTGTCTTTATTATCCAACACCATATTAAAAGATGTTTGACCTTCTTTTACGATCAAAGTTTTGTCAGCAAAACCTACTGAACGAAAAATAATAACTTTACCAGTTGGCACTGTTAATGTATAGTTTCCGTTAGCATCTGTGGAAGTGGCCACATTTGATCCTTGTACGGCAATAGTTACTCCGACCAATGGTTTACCATCGGCACCTGTAACACGACCACTGACTTTCTTTTCTTGCGCAAAAGCGACAGAAGTCAAGATCATACTACCCACAAAAAAGCTGAGTAATGTCTGTTTCATATAATTTATGTTTATAAAATGTGTTTATAATCTTAGCAAGCCAAATAGCATAGGCTATTTATCGCTTAAATAAGCCGTTTAGTTAGTAATATTTTTTAACTTGTTCTCCTGTTAAAAAATGTTAAAGGCAAATTTATAACATTTTTTATCTTTTGCAATGCATGCATAGTTTTAAAGATATAACTTTGTAAAAAAAACAATTAAATCACTATAAATGAGCATATTATTTTATCTAAAAACACAAAAAATCGTAACAAGACCTTACAATAATTAGTTCTTCATGTTATATAACATTTTCTAATGGGTGCTGCCTAATTTGGAGGGTTCCAAATTAGAGTAAAATGACAATTGTAAATCTTGTAATTTTCAAGGGAATTTATTGTAGATAACTTATGAACAAGTTCGTCCCACACTCGCCCCCCGCCCGACTTGTAAAAAACATGCAGGCACAGTGAAAGCAACTTAAAAGGTGGACTCAACGTGGACTCACTGTGCATTCAACCTTCTTACAGGGCGAACTTGGCAATAACCTGACCTTAACTTGTCCCATATTAAAGCACTCCGCCAGCCGAACGATGACAGCAGGAAATCTCCCTACTCTTGCCTTACCAGAATCCCCTGATTCTGCCCTCTGAAAACTTCATTGCCACCCTATCTCGTTTATCCTCGGGACAGAAGCTTACATCCCTTTTGATTCATGCAGCAGCACACCTGCCTGACGGATGGCAGCATACACTTCTTCCCTACCGCTCTGATAGCATATCGATACCGAAATGTGTTTGTCCCTTGGGATACATTCCCATCTTTTGATCTTAAACCCTTCCCAGCGGCTCATCTCATCCACAAAAAGCACGCAGGAGCATATTTTTATAAACACGAATTTTTTGGGTCCACATCTTGGCTTCATCGAAATCCTGGTTCGCCACATAGCTCATTGTATCACGAGGAGGCTGATTTTTGCCTACATAAGTTGCTCCAACAAACACGAAATCTCCGGGAGAGACGATAGACCGCATTTTGTTCAAGCTATGAGGATAAACCTCTAGCTTTCCATTATTAAGCATGGTTTGTCAATTCAACAACTATCTCTTAACTAACTATAGTTCAGGTCCAAAAATAGATAAATTATAGGTGTATCTATCTGGATCGGTTATTTCATTATAGATAAAGAACTGCAATGGATAGAATGTGCCAAGAATCCGACAACCCTTTCATGGGAATTCCTAAAAAATGTCTTTTATATTGGTAAAAGCCAACACCATTAGATACTATCCATGGAGAAAGTTTTTTGTATCACGAGTTGAAAGCAAAATTATTATGTGGCAAGGAAAAATTTCAAAACACAACAGCTTCATTTCCTACTCTATCGGGACAATTTCGCACAGTAAAACTGCGATTCCGCCAAGTGGAAAAATAATTTCGTCACCCGTCAGTATCATTTCGTCGGGTGAATTTCTCATTTCCCAATATGGAGTAATCGCTCCAACGCCTGTCGGTTTCATTTTTCCCTGTGACAAAATGGAAAACTCTTCTGGATATTTAAAACAGTCACAGAACTTTTTCGTTTCGGCCAGTGGAATTTTCATTTATCCTTAGGGGGAAAACAAATTGTCAGGTGTCAACTTCATTTCGTCGCATCGCGAAATCACAGTATTACAGTGCAAAATGTAACAGATATCTGGAAATAATGATATCTCATTCCTTGTTACACCTCCTTCTAAAGCGCCAATTGAACCTTCCTTAAAGCAACCTTTTTAACTATTCGGCTTCACAGAAGTACCCTCTTACTTGATCGGACACTGATATGTCAGAAGGTTAATGAGTAGACGAACAACACCAATTTCACGCACTATTTTCGGCTCTAAATCCAACTTATACCTAGCTTGGCGTCAAACCACCCGTCAGATTATTACAGGTTTTAAGATTATCTTTGCATAGAGCTATTTGTTTATTGGAAACTAATAGAGCATTGTACAGAGAAAAATTACCATAAAAAAAGCGGGCTCTTTCGAGACCGCTTTTCAATTTATAACCTTAACTTGATTGTCTAGCGTGTACCGCCTGCCCACCAAACATTTTCGGTATAAATATATTGTCCGTTACCGTATGCTGCCTGAACATTTGGATTCGTTGTTGTATCATCATTACCGTATGGTAAACGTAATGGGAATTTACCTGGATTTTTCAATTCGATCAGATTCTCACCATTCGCTTTCCAACGGCGTATATCATTGTACATTTCAGTAGACTCACCAGAAGCACCAAAGAATGCCAAATATTTTTGGTTAGCAATCTCTTTCAAAGGGTTAGCCTGAAATAGGGGTTTCACATTATTATTGAAATAATCCGCCGCAGCTGAACTGCTGATTTTACTTGATGTCTCAAGCATTGTACCATTTGCAGCTACTGTTGGTGCGGCCAAAGCGGCATCAACGGAAACTTCTGAGTTCACAATTGAAGCGATCACGGCATCTTTTAAAACCGGTTCAATAGCACTTGCCCCTTGTCCTAAACGTTGCATAGCCTCTGCTTTCAAAAATAACAATTCATGATAGCTCAAAAATTGAGTAGGAGCAGTTTGAGAAAATACAAATGTTGACGTTAAGTATTTGTATTGTACCTGCTCGCTTTCTCCATTTGGAGCCAATAGCTTATAGGATGCTGCATTTGACGCGAGATCATTTACTTGCGTCCAAACACTTGTCTTTGAATTCTGCGGTGTAAAAAAGTCACGAACCAAACGTGGATCTTTACGATCAATCATCTTATCCCCTAAACTTTTACTCGCTGCCAAACCGTCTCTTGACCACTGAAAATCAAATAATGGATTTAAGTTTGTCTTGCTATACTGCGTAAATTTCGCTTCATCCGCAGCACTCGCGAAAGATTTATCTACGTTCGCGATCACCTCGTTTAGTGCAGCCGACTTATTTGAAGTAACGTTCAAAAGGCGCATTCCGTAACGAGCTTTAAGCCCATATGCAAATTTCAGCCATTTAGCGCTGTTGCCATTATATAGTATATCCTGTCCACCGGCAGCACCCGACGCATGCGTATCTCCTTTAGGAAGGTTGGCAATAGCCGCATCCAAATAAGCGATGACTTGTTTATATAATTCCTCCTGTTTATCTAATTTGGGATTCTTAATTTCCAAAGGCTTAAACCCTTCAGAATAAGGAACATCACCAAACATATCAGTCAACAAAGCTAAGTTGTAAGCAGCCATTACCTGCCCCATACCCAATGTGGTATAGTTGCCGGCTTGTGGACCACCTTCCGAACATTTCTCAATGACGATACGGGCATCACGGAGGGCAAAATACATATTCCCCCAGGTATTGTTAAATGTCGATGCCGCCGATGGCTCATTTGTACGGTGTTCCGCATTCCATGTCTGATTGAACACCCCTACCTCATGCTCCACATAAGTGGAAAGATACGTATTGAAGTCCCCGCCAACATTATAAAAAGCAGTTCTTGTGATCACATCAGTCAAAACAAATTTAGCTTGTACATCTGTAGGCTTGTTTACATTTTCGTTGATCTTGTCCATCGCATCCTCTGAACAAGAAGTAAAAATTACTGGAGCAGCCAAAACGCCCATGGCCAATAATCCTACTATATTTAATTTTAATTTCATTGTATTAATCTTAGAATTTAACGTTAACACCTAGTCCATAACTTGATGTACCCGGTAGAGAGAAACGCTCGAATGCACCCGACATATTTGTATTTCCTTGTGAAACCTCCGGATCAAAACCTTTTAATTGGGACCAAAGAATAATGTTACGTGCGAATGCATTTACATCAACCTTGATTTTTGGGTTTTGATAAACAGGATATCCTACAGCAATTTCCCGTAACTTCACAAACGAAGTTCCACGGATGCCAGCTTCGGAGATATTGCTCAACGTATTGAAATAATCATATGCTTTGGAAGGATCAATAAGGATGTCATTTGTTTCATATTGACCTGGCGCTACTTCTTTTACTGCAGGCTGCTCAAATAAGAATCCATTTCCATCACGGAAATCCACAGTTTTCTGTGTAACACCATAAACATCCAACGTGTTTGAAGTACCGTGATACATCTGTCCACCTTGTTTCCAGTCCAATACCGCAGAAAGTCTTACTTTTTTGTATTCAAAATTGGTATTGAAACCTAGGTTGAAATCTGGAGAAACGCTACCGATTACTTTTTCCTCACCTGCTTGTGGAAGGCCGTTTTTATCAACGACGATCTGTCCCGCATCATTTCTCAAGTAAGATACACCGTAAATTACCGGGAATTTAGATCCAATACCTGCACGAACTTGCGGTGTAACAAAACCGCCCATGAAGATACTGTTTACACCCTCTGCCAATTCATCGACATAGTTGTCAATTTTGGTAAAGTTGAATGCAAAATCCCATTTGAAATCTCCTTTACGATATGGTGCAACAGCTAAAGTAATCTCATGTGCATTAGTATGAATTCTACCACCATTTGTAACTAAACTAGAGTAACCAGTAGAAGCTGCCAAAGGCACTTCAAATATTTGGTCCTTTACATTTTGACGTGAGAAGGTGTAATTCAAATTAATTAAACCATTCCAGAATGTTAAATCTGTACCAACTTCAATCGCTTGTGTATTTTGCGGTTTCAGATTCGGATCATAAACAATGGAGTATGGCGTATAAGAAGTTATACCATCACTGTTAATTGGGTAAATAATTGGTGTACCACTAGAAAAACCACCACCATAGGTTGGTTTGTCATAATAGCTTTCGTAGTAATCTCCTGCTTGACCAACTTCGGCGTATGATGCTCTCAATTTACCCATGGTCAATACCGAATTTTTAACACCTTCCAATTCTGTGAAGACAAAACCTGCCGAAACAGAAGGGTAGAAGAATGAACGGTTGTTTCTAGGCATGGAAGAAACGATATCATTACGGCCGGTTGCATTTAAAAACAACATGCTTTTGTAAGCCAACGCTAAACTACCAAAAGTACCAAAGGTGCGTGTGTGACGCAAAGTTTGTTCACCCGTTACACTTGAAGCATTATTGATATGATTCCATCCCGGAAAGTTAAAATTCATTCCATAAGCGTAATCTCTCCGGCGTACACGGTTTACGATCTCGTTACCTACCATTGCATCAAACACCAAATCATCATTGATTTTCCAATTGTAAGCAGCTGTTCCTAAGGAGTTCCACTCTGTAACAGAGACGTTGAAATTTTCGACTTCGCCAAAACCATTCGCATGACCATAACCCCAAAGATCAGTGTAGTTTGTTGTATATGAATCAACACCCGCCTGATACTTCAACGTTAATTTTTGGTTCTCACCTAAGTTAGTGGCATATTGTCCAAAGCCATTACCAAAGAAACGTTGTGTATCCTCTGTAAACTTGTTATTCTCAACAGCCCAATAAGCACCGTCAAATCCCGATGTACCACGGTATGTGTTTTGGCTTGTAGGAGCGTTTAAATTAAATGAGGGTATACCTTTTAGATCATATGATGCCGGAGCACCATACACAGTAGCTACAATCCCATTATTTGCACCTGTTTGTTTTGAGATATGAGAATTCACATAATTACCCGTGAAACCAGTCGTCCATTTATCTGACAACTTAGCCTCACCAGATAATTTAGCTGTATAGCGGTCCATTCCTGTCGATGGGACAATACCATTGGCATTGGTAGAACCTAAAGATAAGGCGTAGCTTCCTTTTTCAAAACCTTGTACAATATTAAAAGAGTTATTAAATGTATTTCCAACATTAAAGAAATCCTTCGCATTGTTATAGGCTTGCGGGGTTGCCCAAGGATCTAACCCTGCATTAGCACGTTGTGGAACGTAATACTGTCCCTGATGCTTACCATATTGCTTTGTATACTCATTATCAGTATTTCCGCCATAAGTCGCATCATTGGCCAATTGATCGATAGCAGGCCCCCAAGACATCGAAGACAGTGGCGAATACTTTCCACCTGTTCCTTGCGCATATTTTGTCTGAAAGTCCGGAAGAACTGAGACTTTATCGAAGGAAACATTCGAATTGTATGAAATTTGTGGCTTACCTTGTTTTCCTTTACCGCTCTTTGTGGTGATAATAATCACACCATTGGAGGCACGCATACCATACAAAGCTGATGCAGCTTGTCCTTTTAGGATGTTGATGCTTTCAATATCATTTGGATCAATGTCCAATCCTCTCGATGAATAATCCGCACCGGAAACAGAATTACCTGTAGACTGATCTGAAGTCGAGGAAATAGGTAATCCATCGACAATGTATAAAGGTGAGTTATTTCCAGTAAATGAACGTGCGCCACGGATCGTAATGTTAGCAGATGCGCCCGGCATACCTGATGAAGGTGTCACCTGAACCCCTGATACTTTACCTTGCAATGCTGTAGCCAAATTGCTATTTGCAGCCTCAGTCAATTTATCGCCTTTTACTTCTTGTGTAGCATAGCTTAACGCTCGTTTTTGACGCGATTGTCCCATCGCTGTCACAACGACCTCTTCCAATGCATTGTCATGGTTCTCCATGGAAACATTGAAGACGGTACTGTTGTTATTAACAATGATGGTTTTATCGTCAAAACCAACTGAACGAAAGACGACAACTTTACCTGCGGGTACGTTTAATGAATAATTACCACTTGCATCAGTTTGCGTCGCTTGATTAGTGCCTTGTACAACCACTGTAACTCCCGGTAACCCCTTACCATCAGCAGATGTGACACGACCACTAATCTTTTTTTCCTGTGCGAATGCGACCGAAGTCAGGATCATTCCGCCAACAAGAAAACTTAGTAATGTTTGTTTCATGTTTTAGTTAGTTAATTTTATTATTTTTCTAATCCTATATATTGATATAAATTATATCCGTTAACATAACTGTCTAAACAGACATTGTTTAGACAATAAATAACAATATGCAAAACAGCATACCGCCATTCATGTGGTAACAGTTGAAAATATTAAAGGAAAAATATACCCTAGGTAGATGTAGAGTCAATCCGTTGAAAATACTCAGCTGTAAAATTTGCTCTTTTCAGCATTTACAGTATATAATAGTTAGTGCGATTTTTATTAGCGGTTTCAAATATAGAAACCCTAAGTTGCTTTTACAAGTTTTTTAACATTCGCTCGTAAAAACAAAAAATACTTCAATAAAGCCATCAGTATCTTACAAATTCAAACACGAGATTCATTTTAGAATAAAAACTCTACAAACAAACTCAAAACAGAATTTTATACGGAATCGTTTATATTTAACAAAACATTAACAATGTAATAAGAAATCATTAACACGAATATTTTCTTATTTTTTGTATGAAAAAAAAAGACAATTTATAATAGTTCTAAACAATTACCTTTAATAAATAATCTAGTTTAAATTATCTAATTATGGATATTCTTGATACTACTAATGACTTA
>Ga0153980_1000044_pt1 | contig 118041 bp, 94 predicted proteins | sample TSGA064MetaG_FD_104722 | JGI IMG/M metagenome (GOLD analysis project Ga0153980, IMG submission 104722) | Attine ant fungus gardens microbial communities from Georgia, USA - TSGA064 MetaG | ecosystem: Host-associated > Fungi > Mycelium > Unclassified | place: USA: Georgia, Magnolia Springs State... | reverse complement strand
GTGATCTCCAGGCGACAGGCACATAACGGAGAGAAATTATGTTTGAACCTATGGAATTAACCAATGACGCGGTGATTAAAGTCATCGGCGTCGGCGGCGGCGGCGGTAACGCCGTAGAGCATATGGTGCGTGAGCGCATCGAAGGCGTTGAATTCTTTGCCGTGAATACCGATGCCCAGGCGTTGCGTAAGACGGCAGTAGGCCAGACCATTCAAATCGGTAACGGTATTACCAAAGGTCTGGGTGCGGGTGCAAACCCGGAAGTAGGCCGCAATTCAGCCGAAGAAGACCGTGAAGCCCTGCGTCAGGCGCTGGAAGGCGCTGATATGGTGTTTATCGCCGCAGGCATGGGCGGCGGTACCGGTACCGGTGCTGCGCCAGTGGTTGCCGAAGTGGCAAAAGATTTGGGTATCCTGACCGTAGCCGTCGTTACTAAGCCTTTCAATTTTGAAGGCAAAAAGCGTATGGCCTTCGCGGAGCAGGGTATCGCCGAGCTGTCCAAGCATGTCGATTCTCTGATTACTATTCCAAACGACAAGCTGCTCAAAGTGTTGGGTCGCGGTATCTCTCTGCTGGACGCGTTTGGCGCGGCCAACGACGTGCTGAAAGGCGCGGTGCAGGGTATTGCTGAACTGATTACCCGTCCTGGCCTGATGAACGTCGACTTTGCCGACGTGCGCACCGTGATGTCCGAAATGGGCTACGCGATGATGGGTTCCGGCGTCGCCTGCGGTGAAGACCGTGCGGAAGAAGCTGCCGAGATGGCCATTTCCAGCCCGCTGCTGGAAGATATCGACCTTTCTGGCGCTCGCGGCGTGCTGGTTAACATCACGGCCGGTTTCGATCTGCGCCTGGATGAATTTGAAACCGTGGGTAACACTATCCGCGCCTTTGCTTCCGATAATGCGACCGTGGTAATTGGTACGTCGCTGGATCCGGAAATGAACGACGAGCTGCGTGTAACCGTAGTTGCGACCGGTATCGGCATGGACAAACGTCCGGAAATCACGCTGGTGACCAATAAGCAGACTCAGGCACCGGTCATGGATCACCGCTATCAGCAGCACGGTATGGCACCGCTGCCGCAGGAGCAGAAACCTGCAGCGGCAAAAGTGGTCAACGAGCCTGGCACGCAAACTAACAAAGAGCCTGACTATCTGGATATTCCGGCCTTCCTGCGCAAGCAGGCGGACTAAGAATTTCCTGAAGTTGGGGTTCTCCGCTCTTTGTGTTAAAGTGTTCGCCCGTCAGTGATTTATACTGACGGTCGGATGAGTAATTTTGCGAGATAATGCGATGATCAAACAACGGACACTAAAACGTACTGTTCAGGCGACTGGCGTCGGTTTGCATACCGGCAAAAAAGTCACCCTGACGCTACGCCCTGCGCCGGCTAATACCGGGGTCATCTATCGTCGCACTGACTTGAATCCACCGGTTGATTTCCCGGCTGATGCCAAATCCGTGCGTGATACCATGCTCTGTACTTGCCTGGTTAATGAGCATGACGTGCGTATTTCAACGGTCGAACACCTGAACGCAGCCCTGGCAGGCCTTGGCATTGATAATATCGTGGTGGAAGTGAACGCGCCTGAAATTCCTATTATGGATGGTAGCGCCGCCCCCTTTATCTATCTGCTGATGGACGCCGGTATCCAGGAGCTGAACAAGGCGAAAAAATTTGTGCGCATCAAACAGCCCGTGCGGGTTGAAGATGGTGACAAATGGGCCGAAATGAAGCCGCATAACGGGTTTAAACTCGATTTTACTATCGATTTTAAACACCCGGCAATCGATGCCAGCTCGCAGCGCTACAGCATGGATTTCTCCGCTGAAGCCTTTGCTCGCCAGATTAGCCGTGCTCGTACGTTTGGCTTTATGCGCGACATCGAAGCGCTGCAGTCTCGTGGTCTCTGCCTGGGCGGCAGCATGGACTGTGCTATCGTGGTGGATGACTATCGCGTGCTGAACGAAGACGGCCTGCGTTTTGAAGACGAATTCGTACGTCACAAAATGCTGGATGCTATTGGCGACCTGTTTATGTGCGGTCACAACATCATTGGTGCGTTTACCGCATACAAAGGTGGTCACGCGCTGAACAACAAGCTGCTGCAGACCGTGCTGGCAAGGCAGGAAGCCTGGGAATGGGCGACGTTTGAAGACGAAGCCGAACTTCCGGTAACTTTCCAGGCACCGAATCTGGTGCTGGCATAAGCCTATTTATTACGACTGGTTGAGCGGGCACTCTCTCCGGCCAGCAAGGCCAGTCGTTCTAATGTTTTCTTCAGTTTTTCCGGGCTACGGCTCGCGACTCCCCGTAATATTTCCGCACTTTGTTCACTGAGCTGACGGCCCGGGCTTTGCTCCTTTTGATGTCGATCGCTGCTTTCCTGCACGTTTTCCTGAGCTTTTGCCGCTAACGTTGGATTTATCCTGATGTCGATTGACGTCAATGATGGTAATATTTGCGCTCGTAAAGCTGACAGCAGGCTGGATTGTTCATAGCGTAAGCGCATCATCCAGCTGGCATTAGCCGTTTCAAGCACCAGAACGCCCTGGCGAAAATTAGCCACGCGGCACCAGGGATGTAGCTGTGCCGGGATAATTCCCTGCAGCGCACGGTTCAGCTTGTTCAGCGCGATTGCGCGTTGCTGAATGGATTGCAGCATACTCTGGCCTTCGGTAGCTTCGAAAAAACTTTCAATTGATTGCGGGCGACTATCGCGCATAGCAGGCTCCGGCGGAAAACAGTGGGTATTCTTAATCGTTGGCGACAATTTGGCAGACTCTATTTCTGGCCGCATCTCCTGTTGGGGATGGTCGCGGCGAGCTTTGGTCTGCCTCACGCCTCGGGTGATACCTTACCAGAAACGGCTTCCAGAAGCCTTAATATCAACAGCAGCGTGCGTTTCGATAGCCTCGCGCTGCTGCAGGTTCGCCGGGCCAGCTTCAATGTGGATTACTGGCATCAGCATGCCATCCGCACCGTCATTCGCCATCTCTCTTTCACGTTAACGCCCGTCAGCACGGTGGTCGAGCAGGCTTCGCCGCTTGATGTTCACCAGCTGGCACTGCTGGATACGCTGAATGCCTTGCTGACCCACGAAGCCCGGCCTCCGGCAATCGTGCGTTATACGGCACAGCAGCAAACCTCCGCCACGCCTCGCTATCAGCCAGGCCTGTGGCTGGCACGCGTTCAGGGTATCCGTGCCGGGCCTGCTTCACTCGCATGAATCAACTATAGTTCCCCCTTAAAAGTTTAGTGATGCACTGTGAAGCAGTGGCTGAGAGAATATTTTTATTATGTTAATCAAATTATTAACCAAGGTTTTTGGCAGCAGCAACGATCGTACACTGCGCCGCATGCGCAAAGTGGTTGAGCAGATCAACAAGATGGAACCGGATTTCGAGAAGCTCTCCGACGACGAGCTGAAAGCGAAAACCGTCGAGTTTCGCGCCCGTCTGGAAAAAGGCGAAGTGCTGGAGACGCTGATCCCGGAAGCCTTCGCTACCGTCCGCGAAGCCAGTAAACGTGTTTTCGGCATGCGCCACTTTGACGTTCAGCTGCTGGGCGGCATGGTGTTAAACGATCGCTGCATCGCGGAGATGCGTACCGGTGAAGGTAAAACCCTTACCGCAACGCTACCGGCATACCTGAATGCGCTCAGCGGCAAAGGCGTACACGTGGTCACGGTGAACGACTACCTGGCGCAGCGCGATGCGGAAAATAACCGTGCGCTGTTTGAATTCCTGGGACTGACTATCGGCATTAACCTGCCGGGCATGCCAGCGCCAGCCAAGCGTGAAGCTTACGCGGCCGACATCACTTACGGCACCAACAACGAATATGGTTTTGACTACCTGCGTGACAACATGGCCTTCAGCCCTGAAGATCGCGTACAGCGTAAGCTGAACTATGCGCTGGTGGATGAGGTCGACTCCATCCTGATTGATGAAGCGCGTACGCCGCTGATCATCTCCGGTCCGGCAGAAGACAGCTCTGAACTTTACATCAAAGTTAATAAAATCATTCCTTATCTGATCCGCCAGGAAAAAGAAGATTCCGATACTTTCCAGGGCGAAGGCCACTTCTCCGTGGATGAAAAAGGTCGCCAGGTCCATTTGACCGAGCGCGGTCTGATGAAGGTAGAAGAGCTGCTGGTCAGCGAAGGCATCATGGAAGAGGGCGAGTCGCTTTACTCGCCTGGCAACATTATGATGATGCACCACGTTACTGCGGCGCTGCGTGCTCACGCCCTGTTTACGCGTGACGTTGACTATATCGTTAAAGATGGCGAAGTCATCATCGTCGACGAACATACCGGCCGTACCATGCAGGGGCGTCGCTGGTCTGACGGTTTGCACCAGGCGGTAGAAGCGAAAGAAGGCGTTGAGATCCAGAACGAAAACCAGACGCTGGCTTCCATTACCTTCCAGAACTACTTCCGTCTTTATAACAAGCTGGCCGGGATGACCGGTACGGCCGATACCGAAGCCTTCGAGTTCAGCTCTATCTACAAGCTGGAAACCATCGTGGTTCCTACCAACCGTCCGATGGTGCGTAAAGATCTGCCCGATCTGGTCTACATGTCTGAAAAAGAGAAGATCGACGCGATCATCGAAGACATCCGCGAGCGTACCGCTAACGGCCAGCCGGTGCTGGTGGGGACTATCTCCATTGAAAAATCAGAAGTGGTATCAGCAGAGCTGACCCGCGCCGGCATCAAGCACGCGGTTCTGAACGCCAAGTTCCACGCACGCGAAGCGGATATCGTTGCTCAGGCCGGTCAGCCTGGCGCAGTAACTATCGCCACCAATATGGCGGGTCGCGGTACGGATATCGTGCTGGGTGGTAGCTGGCAGGCGGAGATCGCCGAGCTGGAATCGCCAACGGCAGAGCAGATTGACGCGATTAAGAGCGCATGGAAAATCCGTCACGATGCGGTACTGGCATCCGGCGGTCTGCATATTATCGGTACCGAGCGTCATGAATCACGCCGTATTGATAACCAGCTGCGTGGTCGTTCCGGCCGTCAGGGCGATAACGGTTCGTCCCGTTTCTATCTGTCGATGGAAGATGCGCTGATGCGTATTTTTGCTTCCGACCGCGTGTCTAACATGATGCGTAAACTGGGCATGAAGCCAGGCGAGGCGATTGAGCACCCGTGGGTGACCAAGGCCATTGCCAACGCCCAGCGCAAAGTTGAGAGCCGCAACTTCGATATTCGTAAGCAGCTGCTGGAATATGATGATGTGGCTAACGACCAGCGCCGCGCCATTTATACCCAGCGTAATGAACTGCTGGATGTGGCGGACGTTTCTGAAACCATTGCCAGCATCCGCGAAGACGTGTTTAAAAGCACGATTGATACCTATATTCCACCGCAGTCGCTGGAGGAAATGTGGGACGTGGCTGGTCTGCAGGAACGTCTGAAAAACGACTTTGACCTGGAGCTGCCGATTGCTGAATGGCTGGATAAAGAGCCGGAACTCCATGAAGAGACGCTGCGTGAGCGCATCATGGTGCAGGCGAACGAACAGTATCAGCGTAAGGAAGAAGTGGTTGGCGTTGAGATGATGCGTAACTTCGAAAAAGGCGTGATGCTGCAAACGCTGGATTCGCTGTGGAAAGAGCATCTGGCGGCCATGGACTATCTGCGCCAGGGTATTCACCTGCGCGGCTATGCGCAGAAAGATCCTAAGCAGGAGTACAAGCGCGAATCCTTCGCTATGTTTGCTGCAATGCTTGAGTCGCTGAAGTATGAAGTGATCAGCACGCTGTGCAAGGTTCAGGTACGCATGCCGGAAGAAGTAGAGGCAATGGAAGAGCAGCGCCGCGAAGAAGCCGAGCGTCTGGCGCAGCAGCAGCAGCTAAGCCATGTGGATACAGAAACGGAAGCGGCAATAGCGCTGGCTGATCAAACCGGCGAGCGCAAAGTAGGCCGTAACGATCCTTGTCCTTGCGGTTCAGGTAAGAAATACAAGCAGTGCCACGGTCGCCTGGCGTAAGCCAGCGGCAGGTAGCATAACCAGAGCCGGGGGTTTCCCCGGCTTTTTGCATTTTAACAGGCTGACTGCTAGCCATACTGCCAGAGAAAAACAGCCCAGCCGGCAAAAGCCAGCGCTGGCCCAAACGGAAAAGGCGTATCCAGCGGGTGACCGTTCGTTAACCATGCGGCGAACAGTGCCGCTATGGCGATAAGCGTTGCCACCAGTACGATCCACGGCAGCCGCTCCGGGCCTGTCCACGCCCCTAATGCCGCCAGCAGCTTGGCGTCGCCCAGCCCCAGCCCCTCTTTATTTCTTAACAGCCAGTAGCCTCTTGAAAGCAGCCAGAGCGCACCATAACCGCCTGCCGCGCCGTAAATAGCCTGTTCTGGCTTCAGTCCCGGCAGTGCGCCTGCCGCTACTGCCAGTAACCCAAACCACAGCAGAGGCAGCGTCAACACGTCTGGCAGCAGCAGCGTTTTGCAGTCCGTCAGCGCCAGTATTAACAGCGTCCAGCTCAGCAATATCGCCAGTAACCACAGGCTGACGGGCATCTGCCATATCACCACCAGCGCCATCGCCAGCAACACCAGCATGATTAGTATCTGTTCCCGACGGCTAAATATCTGACCCATTTTTCACCCCTTGCCTTATCCATAAGCCGGCGATTTACGCCGTTTCCTTTGCGCCTCGTTAAAGGCGGCCGAGCAAAATTCTACCTGCTGTTTTCAGCGTTGTATCGCCGTGCGGCTGTTTTCATGTCGTTACATAATGGGTTTTCGAAACGTGCCGCAAATTACGGCCATGACTTGTCATTACGCGGCGCGGCTGGAATAGTGGCGGAGTATTGAAGCTATTCAGAGAGTACTTATGAAACAGTTGCAGGTAGCAGTAGGGATTATCCGCGATAAAAATCAAAATATATTTTTGGCCCAGCGTGCAGCAAAAGGGCACATGGCCAACCGCTGGGAGTTTCCCGGCGGGAAAATCGAAGCGGGCGAGACGCCAGAACAGGCGCTCAAACGTGAGTTACAGGAGGAAACGGGGATAGATGCGCTGGATGTCCAGGCCTGCGGGAGCGCCATCCATGCGGAAACCGGGCTACAGATAACGCTGCATTTTTTCCTGGTCGAAGAGTGGCGTGGCGAACCTTACGGCCGTGAAGGGCAGCCGCAGCGTTGGGTTGCCCAGCAGGCCCTGCTGGCATCGGAGTTTCCTCCCGCTAATGCGGATCTGATTGCACGCCTGCAGTCCGGGTTAATCTAACCTGTTATGACTCTGCTGCCAGCATCAACGGGCAGCAGAGCAAATTCAATGCCGGCCGCGCCTCTTTAATAGCGATCTTTCGGCTCTTCGCTCCATTCATCGCTGTCTGAAAGGTCGCTTTCGCTGGCAATACGTTTCTCTTCATTGGCCCATTCGCCTAAGTCGATCAGCTGACAGCGCTTGCTGCAGAAAGGTCGCCAGGGGCTTAGCTCATCCCAGATTACCTCTTTGTTACAGGTTGGGCAGTTAACGGTCATTACTTCATTCATGGATAGTTACCTCAGCAGCAGGCAAGTTGAAAATCGAGGCGCGCCGGTACCTCGCCGTGCTCACTGTCGAGCGGCAGAAAACGAATCGCGTAGCGGCTTTTGTGGCCGGAAACCTGCGGATAAAGCGAGTCTTCCAGCACCAGCTGCAAACGAAGCAGATCGGCACCTTCGGCATTGTCCTGATAAAAACCATTCAGGCTGGTTTGATGACGGAAAGCGCCCGACTGGCGGATCAGATCAAGGATTAGCGTTAACGCCTCGCGGATTGGCGACAGGGATTCCATCCACAGCGCTACCTGGCGGTCACGTTTCTCTTGCTCAATATGAAGCCAGATATGCAACGTAGGCAGATCAAAACTACAGCAGCCGCCCGGAATGCTCAGACGCTGGCGAACCAGGCCTATCAGGCGATCCTCGCGCAGTAGCTGACCCATGCGTGGAGCCGCCATCAGCGCGGCTGAACGTGACTTAAGACTGTCATGCAGAGTGTGAACTACATTCATATCAACGCCCGGTACTTCGGCCCAGGCGCGCAGTTTCTGCTGCTGCTTATCTAACTCTTTAACGATTTCGGTACGCAGTTCGCCTCGCTCAAAGACATCCAGCAGCTCTGCCGCGTTGCGGAAAAAGGTCAGCGCGCTAAGCGAATCAACAATGGTAGTGCTGCTTGCTAACTGATTGATAAGAAATTCAATACGCAACCAGGTACGCATTTTTTCATTCAAAGGGTACTCAAATAAAACCGTTGTGCTCATGCTTGTTAATCCTGGTCTGTTGCTTCCGCCAGCTGGCGATAACGCCTGTCCAGCAGGGCAACTCTGGCAGCCACATCATCTTGTGAGCCACCGTTATCAATTATGTCATCGGCTACCGCAAGCCGCGCTTCACGCGTTGCCTGCGCCGCCAAAATTTGTTCAGCCTGTTCCCGGCTGACGGCATCTCGTGCCATGGTTCTTGCCAGCTGCGTCTCGCGATCAACATCAACCACCAGCACCCGGTCAGCCAAATGGCACAGGTTATTTTCAACCAGCAAGGGAACGACCCACAAACACCAGACCGAACGGCTAAGCGCCAGCTGGCGACGAGTCTCAAGTTGGATCAGTGGATGCAGAAGCGCATTCAGCCAGGCCTTGTCCGCTTCGGCACTGAAAATTCGCTGGCGCAAAGCGGCACGATCCAGCGTGCCGTCAGGTTGTATCACGGCCGTACCGAATTTTTCACGGATAGCCTCAAGGGCAGGTTGCCCGGGTTGCACAACCTGACGGGCAATGACGTCGGCGTCAACGATATCCACGCCTCTTGCTGCGAAGGCATTGGCAATGGTGGTTTTTCCGCTGCCGATACCACCGGTCAACGCAACAGTATAGCTCATAAGCCTCGACTCTCACGGCTCTGATGTGGATGCATCCGGTAAAGTAACCAACGTTTCTGGCGTTTACTGGCTCAAACTGAGGTGCAGATCACATGAGAGAATCACAGATAAATTTATCGGATTGTAGCGTAAATAAACCTGTTTTCGCAGTCTTGCCCACGCGTTTTTAGCGCGTATGATAATTCTACTGGAGCTGGCTGCAGCCTCCAATCATCAGATTGCGCCATCAACCAGGAAGGGATTTATGCGTATTGAAGAAGATATTAAGCTGGGTTTTAAAGATGTACTGATCCGCCCCAAGCGCTCGACGTTAAAAAGCCGCTCGGAGGTTGAACTGGAGCGTCAGTTTACCTTTAAGCACTCCGGGATCGCCTGGTCAGGCGTACCGATTATCGCCGCGAATATGGATACCGTCGGCACGTTCAGCATGGCGGAAGCGCTGGCGACGTTCAATCTGCTTACTGCCGTGCACAAGCACTACAGCGTGGCGCAATGGCAGCAGTTTGTTGCCCGCGTACCGGAAAGCGTACTGAAACACGTAATGGTTTCGACCGGCACCTCCGACGCCGATTTTGTGAAAATGCAGCAGATTCTGGCGCTTTCTCCGGCGCTAAACTTTATCTGCATCGACGTGGCTAACGGCTATTCCGAACACTTTGTCGACTTTCTTAAACGCGCCCGCGAGGCCTGCCCGGATAAAACTATCTGTGCGGGTAATGTGGTGACGGGCGAAATGGTCGAAGAACTGATCTTGTCCGGTGCGGATATTGTCAAAGTAGGCATCGGGCCTGGTTCCGTTTGTACCACCCGCGTCAAAACCGGCGTTGGCTATCCTCAGCTTTCCGCCGTGATTGAATGCGCCGATGCGGCACACGGTCTGGGCGGCCAGATTGTCAGCGATGGCGGCTGTTCCGTACCGGGCGACGTGGCAAAAGCGTTTGGCGGCGGCGCGGATTTCGTGATGCTTGGCGGCATGCTGGCCGCGCATGATGAATGCGAAGGCTCGCTGGTAGAAGAAAACGGCGAGCAGTTTATGCTGTTTTACGGCATGAGTTCCGAATCTGCGATGAAGCGCCATGTAGGTGGAGTTGCAGGCTATCGCGCGGCAGAAGGCAAGACCGTTAAGCTGCCCGTTCGTGGCCCGGTAGACAATACGGCCCGTGATATTTTAGGCGGCCTGCGTTCTGCCTGTACCTATGTGGGCGCCGAACGCCTCAAGGAGCTGACGAAACGCACTACCTTTATCCGCGTGGCGGAGCAGGAGAACCGGGTTTTCAATCGCTAAGCCAGCCAGCCGCGTTCTCGCGCGGCTGGTTTTCGCCAGAGACAGGTTATCCAGCGCATCCCCCGGATTACAGATGGGCAGATATATGGTGACAACTTGTTATCCAGCGCATCCCCCGGATTACAGATGGGCAGATATATGGTGACAACTTGTTATCCAGCGCATCCCCCGGCTTACAGATGGGTAGATATATGGTGACAACTTGTTATCCAGCCCATCCTCCGGCTTACAGATGGGCAGATATATGGTGACAACTCGTTACCCCAGCGCATCCCCCAGGTTAAAGATGGGCAGGTACATCGCAATAACCAGCATCCCAACCAGAATACCCGTTACCACCATCATCAGCGGCTCCAGCGCGGCGGCCAGATTATCCGCCAGCTCATGCGTATTTACCTCATGCCACTCGCCTAACCGCACCATCAGACTGTCCAGCGCGCCAGCCTCTTCGCCAACCTTAATCAACTGATAGCATAACGGCGTAAAAAGCTGATGCGCGGCCAGCGCCTGATGTAGCGGATTACCGTCCGCAATATGCTGCTGTAGCGTGGTGATGGCATCACGCCATAATACATGGTCCAGAATTTTTTCTACGGCGGATAAACCTTGCGACAGCGTAAGCCCTGCCTGCTGCGTCAGCGCCAGGGTTAAAAATATTTTACTGAGCTGTCCGCCACGATAAAGGCGACCAACCAGAGGCAGCTGTAACAGCCACCGCTGCTCGGTGCGCTGCCACGCGGGCAGTCGGTGGCAAAGCCTGCGCCAAAGGCAGAAGCCGCCGATCAATATTGGCAAGACGATCAATCCGTAACGCTGAAGGCCTTCCGACAGCGCAATAATAGCGGCGGTAAAAGCCGGAAGCGGAGCATTGAATGCCTGATAGATGGCAACGAATTCGGGTAGCACAAAAATCAGCATGCCAAGGCTGACAGCTAACGCGACCGCAACCACAAACAGCGGATAGCGTAACGCCTTAACTACCTTTTTTTGCAGCTGCTGCTCCCTCTCTTGCTGTTGGGCAAGACGCAGACAGCACTCATCCATCTGGCCGGTTAATTCGCCAACCTGGATCAGGGCAGGGTAAAGTGGAGGAAACACCGCAGGCCAGCCGGTCAACACTTCGGAGAAAGGCACGCCTTCCGCCACGCTTTGCTCTATCTGAGCCAGCAGTGCCTGCCAGCCAGCATCACTGTGTCCCTCGCCAGTCAGCTTCAGGCTGGCCGACAGTGTCATGCCGGCCTTTAACAGCGTAGCCAGTTCGCGGAAGAAGTTGATTTTATGCTGCCATTTCCAGTCGCCGGCTCGATAACGCTTTCCCTTAACTAGCCGGAGCGGCAACAGATCCATCGCCAGCAGGCGCTCCATTGCCTCCTGCGGTCCACTGCAGAAGAAAGCGCCCTGATGGAAAGCACCTTCTCGATCTGTTGCCTGCCAGCGAATTAATAATGGGTTAACCATCATCCGTTCCCACAATGCGATTTAGTTCTGCAAGCGTGGTCTCTCCCCGGTTAACGCTGTGCAGCCCTTCAATAAACAGCGAGTTAATATTTTGCTGGCGAGCAATCTCCAGCAGCGTTTCCTGCGGACTATCGGCCGCGATGGCATTTTGCAGCTTTGCGGTAATCGGCAGCAGTTCAAACAACGCCAGCCTGCCGTAAAATCCGGAATAGCAGCGGTCACAGCCTGGCGCTCGCCAGTTCTGCACCGTACCCGGCCATATATCGGGTGGAAAATGCGCCAGCGCTTCCGCTGGTTCGCGACAGTGGGGGCACAATCGTCGTACCAGGCGCTGCGCAATAACCAGCCTCAGGGCGGAAGCCAGCAGATAGCCAGGAATGCCTATTTGCCTTAGCCGCGTCAGCGTTTCCATGGTGGAGTTAGTATGCAGCGTCGAAAGCACCAGATGGCCTGTCTGCGCAGCCTTGACGGCAATTTCTGCCGTTTCACCGTCGCGGATTTCACCAATCATAATTACGTCAGGATCCTGGCGCAGTAAGGCCCGCAACACCCGGTTGAAATCCAGGCCTGCTTTGGGATGAACCTGGGTTTGATTGACGCCCGGCAAGGGGATTTCTACCGGATCCTCCACGCTGCACAGATTATGTCCTGGCGTGTTCAACGAGCTTAACCCGCTATACAGCGTAAAGGTTTTGCCGCTGCCGGTTGGGCCGGTGACCAGAATCATCCCCTGCGGCCGCGTCAGCGCCTCGCGGAAAAGGCGCAGCGACGCTGGTGGCATCCCCAGGTTTTCCAGCGCCACGGACTGAGTATCGGTTTGCAGCAGCCGGATAACCGCTTTTTCACCACAGCGCGTTGGCAGCGTAGAGAGACGAAAAGAGGCCGGTTTGCCTGATAAATCCAGCGTGAACTGTCCGTCCTGCGGCATTCTGCGTTCGGCAATATCCAGGCTGGCCAGAATTTTGAGCCGGGCCAGCAGCGCCGCGCCGCTGTCGCCGGGACTAACGGGAACAGCCTGTAAGACGCCATCTACGCGAAAGCGTATACGCAGCTTATCGGCCTGCGGTTCGATATGAATATCGGAAGCGCGCTGCTGGACAGCCAGCGTCAGCAGGCTATCGATGCGTTGGATAGTTGTCTCGCTGTTCTCGGCGGTTGGCTCCACGCTGGCAGGCCGCTCCTGCCTGAACTGCTCCAGCCGTGCCGGCGGCCAGTACTCGACTTCAATAGCGCCCTGAGCGGTGAAGCGTAGCGCGGCCATCATATCGGCAGAAGGAGGTGCCGCTACCGCAATACGTAAACGCTGAGGCGTAAAAGAAAGGACAACCGCCTGATAGCGTTGGCAAAGGGCTTCTACGGCTCTTTGGGAAGAGGATGCGATCATTCTGCCACCTCTGCTACGTCATCGAAGCGGAAGATGTTTTCGCAGGCTTCTTTCAGTCCGCTCTGTTCTGTGGCGCAGGTGCGCTGCCAGCCGATCTGGCCTTCTGTACCGTCCCAGAGCGGCGTCATGGTGACCGTCAGGCCTTTCAGGCTTTCCTGGCCTGTTAGCGTCAACGCACCGGACTTAATCGCTACCGCAGAGACGTAACGGGAACCTTTTCCGTTCGGCACGCCATTGCTGCCTTCGCTGCAGTTTTCCGCGCCGCCATGTTCAATGGCGCAAAGCTCAACCGCCGTTTTAAACGGCATGGCCGTTTGCAGCATGTCGGTGAGCGCCGCTTTCTGAAGATAGTTTTGATAGGCCGGCAGTCCTATTGCGCTGAGGATGGCAATGATAGCTATCACTATCATCAGTTCGACCAGGGTGAATCCTTGCTGATTTTCCATAACGTTGACTCCTTGTGGTTAAGAAGCCAGCAAGGTACAACCCGGAAAAAAGCGAAACCAGCGGCGAAAGTTGCCTTGTGGAGAAGCGTTGCAGAGAATATTAGTGCGTTACATCAGTAAGCAGTTTTGCGGGAAGCCAGCTCGCAAAATTGTGCGGTTTTCACCTTCCTGCGAGACAACGTGCGGTTTTAATACGCATCGCTCCGCAGGAAGGCGCGAGCCCCTAGCGAAAACGCATAGAGAGATCTAACGCACGGACATGCTTGGTCAGTGCGCCGACGGAAATATAATCCACGCCGGTTTCGGCAAAAGTTCGCAGCGTTTCATCCGTCACGTTGCCGGAAACTTCCAGCAGCGCGCGACCATCGGTCTGGCGCACCGCTTCCTGCATTTGCTCAACGCTGAAGTTATCCAGCATGATGATATCCGCGCCTGCATCAATGGCCTGGTTAAGCTCGTCCAGCGACTCCACTTCTACCTCTACCGGCACGTCGGGATGCAGCCAGAAGGCTTTTTCCACCGCCTGACGGATAGAGCCTGCGGCGATAATATGGTTCTCTTTAATCAGAAACGCATCGGCAAGCCCCAGACGGTGGTTTGCGCCGCCGCCGCACAGAACGGCATATTTCAACGCGGTACGCAGGCCCGGCAGCGTCTTTCTGGTATCAAGGAGCTGGGTGTTGGTGCCTTGCAGAATCGCAACATAGCGGCTGACTTCCGTCGCCACGCCGGATAAGGTTTGCACGAAGTTCAGCGCGGTGCGCTCGGCGGTTAAAATCAGCGCGGACGGGCCGGTAACTTCAAACAGCGGCTGGTCTGCTTTTATTGCATCACCATCGTCCACGTGCCAGATCAGCTCGGTTTTATTACCCAGCTGGATAAAGACTTCTTCTACCCAGCGCTTGCCGCAAAAAATACCGGGTTCGCGGGTAATCACAACGGCATGAGAACGGTTATCGGCCGGTAGCAGGCTAGCGGTAATATCGTTACTGGCGTCGATTTCGCCACCCAAATCTTCTCGCAGCGCCTGGGCGACGGCAGGGGGAATATCATCCTTAATACGTTCCAGCAGCGCCTGGCGGCGGCTGGCCGGATCGTAGCGACGGGTTGTCATAGTCAAACTCCGATAGGGCGGGTTGAAAGTTTGACCATGCTAGCTTTTTTACCCGAGGCTGGCGAGTTGCTTGAGCAGATCGTGGTTAGCTGGCCGCTGAATATGACAGGCCCGTCGGACGAGCCGGATGCAAAATTCTTTCTGCGCTTTTTCTGATAAAAATCGGGGGCTTTCTGGAAAAGGATTCATGTTACTCTGGGATTATCGACAAAAAAGGAGAGCAGGGCATGCATTTGCAGGCAGGTTGGCTGACCGGCGTCAGGCGGGTTCCGTCACCCCATTTTAATCAGCGCCCGGAGAATGAAGCTCCCACGCTGCTGGTGATTCACAATATCAGCCTGCCGCCAGGCGAGTTTGGCGGACCCTGGATCGATGCGCTGTTCACCGGCCAGCTGGATGCCGATGCCCATCCTTATTTTGCGGGTATCGCCCATCTCCAGGTTTCCGCGCATTGCCTGATCCGCCGCGATGGCGAAATTGTCCAGTACGTCCCTTTTCATCTGCGTGCCTGGCACGCGGGCGTATCCCATTATCAGGGACGCGAGGCCTGCAACGATTTTTCCATCGGTATTGAACTGGAAGGCACCGACGTTTTGCCTTACACCGCTGAGCAATATCAGGCCTTGCAGACGGTTACCCGGTTGTTGATACAGCATTTTCCGCAAATAGCCGAAAATATTACCGGGCATAGTGATATTGCGCCGGAAAGAAAGAGCGATCCGGGTCCGGCGTTTGACTGGAAAAGATTCTGGAGCGGGCTGGACAAAGAGTCTCCCGTTTCACAGCAGGAGTAAGCAGGCATGACGCTTTTTAGTTTGTTATTGGTTCTGGGCTGGGAACGCCTGTTTAAAATGGGCGAGCACTGGCAGCTGGACAGCCATCTGAGCAAGTTTTTTCGCGGGCAGCGTCGTTTTTCATTGCTGCGCACGCTGCTGATGACGCTGGCCGCCATGGCGGTGGTCACGCTTTGCCTGTGGGCGCTTAAGGGGCTCTTTTTTGGCGTTTTACAGCTGCTGTTCTGGATTGGTGTCGGCTTACTTTGTATCGGCGCGGGTTCTGTACGACTGCACTACCATGCCTATTTGAAAGCCGCCAGCCACAACGATACGGATGCGCATAAGGCAATGGCGGAAGAGCTAACGCTGATCCATGGCTTGCCGATAGAGTGCAACGAACGCGAATATCTGTGTGAGCTGCAAAATGCGCTGCTGTGGATTAACTACCGATTTTATCTGGCACCGCTGTTCTGGTTTGTAGTGGGCGGCGCATGGGGGCCAGTGCTGTTAGTGGGGTACGCTTTTCTGCGCGCCTGGCAAAGCTGGCTGGCGCGGCATCATACTCCGCTGGAGCGTTCACAGTCTGCCGTGGATGCCATTCTGCATTGCGTAGACTGGATCCCGGTACGGCTCGCTGGTGTAGCCTACGCGCTGCTGGGCCATGGCGAGCGGGCGCTGCCAGCCTGGTTTGCCTCACTGGGCGACAGGCACACGCCGCAATATCAGGTGCTGACCCGCCTTGCTCAGTTCTCGCTGGCGCGCGATCCGCATACCGACAAGGTCGAGACGCCGCGTGTTGCCGTGGCGCTGGCTAAAAAGGTTTCGCTGGTGATCGTGGTAGTGGTGGCGCTGTTAACCATTTATGGCACGCTGGTTTAGTACTGGCGTAAAAAGATCCGGTCAACGGGCCGGATCTTTTCAGGTTGTTAACAATATCGTGGATCAGGCAGTAGTGCTGTCGTCTCCCATGCCCAACAAGCCTTCCAACAGATTACCTATGCTTCCCCCGATCCAGCCGCCAATTTGCTTCCCAATGAAGCCGGTTGCTTTAGAGATAAGGGTGGAAAGGATGGGGATAGTGGTCAGACTGCCAATGGCGTTGCCGATAAAATCACCGGCCTGAGCGCCCAACCAGGTGGTGGTATCGGCAATGATGCCCGCGCCGTTGACGGCAACAACTTCCTGATGGGTTAATTCTCTCATCGTTAATCTCCTTATTAAAACGTAAATGAGGTTAAAGTCTTATAATCCCGGACAGGATAAATCTCAATTTATAGTGAGCGGTTTCCGCTTCGCTTTAACATTTCTTTGATGGCTATCAATTCATCCAGCGTTAGTCTTTTTCCGTAGCGCTGTTTTCGGGCGGTTCGCCAAACAGCGGCATGCCATTATCATCCCAGCCAAAAATTTTAATGCAGGTGTGGCGATTGGGGTCGTACAGCGGATCGCCTTCAATCTCGGTGTAGTTCCTTGCGTGATAAACCAGCACGTCCCCGCCGTTTTCCGCCACCGTAAAGCTGTTGTGGCCCGGCCCAAACTGACGATTTTTCCGGCTGGTTTTAAATACCGGTTCCGGCGATTTCTGCCAGTTTTCTGGCCGTAGCGGATCGGCATCGTTGTCAATCCATAACAGTCCCATGCAATAGTTTTCATCCGTCGCGCTGGCCGAATAGCTGACGAATAAACGATTGCCGTGATGGATAGCCGCCGGCCCTTCATTCACCGAGAACCCCACGCATTCCCATGCATATTCCGGACGGCTTAGCATTACCGGCGCGCCTTTCAGCGACCACGGCGTCTCCAGTTCGGCAAGATAAAGGTTTGAATTACCCGGAATGGCCGGATCTTTTTGCGCCCACAAATACCAGTTCTTTTGCTGATGCACAAAATGGGTAGCGTCCAGCGCAAAACTGTCAATCGGCGTGGTGATACGGCCGCACTCCTGCCATTTGCCGCTAAGCGGATCCTCATCATGGCAGGCGATAGCAAACATGCGGTGCTGAAACAGGCCGTCTTTGATCTCTCTTGTTGGCGCAGCGGCAAAATAGATGACCCAGACGCCATCAATACGGTGCAGTTCGGGCGCCCAGATAAGCTCGCTCATCTCCCCGCTGTCGTGCTTTTGCCAGACGATGACGGCTCGGGCTTCAGCCAGCCCGGCCAGCGTGGTGGCCTGACGTAATTCCAGCCGATCGTATTCCGGCACGGAGGCAATAAAGTAATAATGCTGCCGATAACGCAGGATAAAGGGGTCAGCGCGTTGTTCGATAAGCGGAATGGGCCACTGGCTCATGCTCCTGTTCCTTCTGGTTTAACCGGCGCTTTGCCGTGATGATAGTCGTTAAGCTCGCGGAAATTATGGCGACGCTGTTCCAGCTCCAGCTGAATTTTCTGCATGGTAGGGCGGTCAACTTTTAGCAGCCTGACCACGCCCGCGGTAATCAGATAACCGACGCCCGGAATGACGGTAAACAGTAAGGTAATACCGTTAACCGCTACCGGCGACTGAGCTTTTGCACCCGCGTCGTAGCCATAAAAGGAGAGCAAAAAGCCGACCATTGCCCCGGCCACCGCCAGCCCCACCTTCAGAAAAAACAGGTTACCGGAGAAGCTGATCCCGGTAATGCGTTTACCGGTTTTCCACTCGCCGTAGTCATCCACATCCGCCATCAGCGACCAGTGCAGCGGGGAAGGAATCTGATGCAGGATGTTTAACAAAAAGTACATCACCACAATCAGTACCGTGGCATGAGGGTTCAGAAAGTAAAAGCCGCTGGAAAACAGCGCCAGGATAATATTGGTCCAGAAAAAGACCTTCAGCTTGCACCAGCGGTCGGTCAGGATTTTTGCCAGCGTGCTGCCCAGCATCATACCTACCACGCCCAGGCTGATAAATAGCGTGGCAAAATGGGTAGATTGCCCCATTACCCAGGTCACGTAATACATGGTAGCCGCCATGCGGATAAAGCCGGGACAGACGTTGCAGAAGGTCAGAAGCAAAATGCGCACCCACTGATCGTTTTTCCATACGTCTCGCAAATCAGATTTTAAATCGCTGTTGCTCGATACGGCAGGGTGAATGCGCTCTCGCACGGTGGCGAAGCAAAACAGAAACATACAGAGGCCAATAAACGCCAGCACGCTCATAGCCATCTGATAGCCGCGCGCCTTGTCCGCACCGCCAAACCACTCCGCCAGCGGCAGCAGCGAAAGGGATAAGATCAGCGTGGCGATGCCGACCATCACAAAACGGTAAGACTGGCAGGAAACGCGTTCGCCGGGATCGTTGGTGATCACCCCGCCAAGCGAGCAATAAGGAATATTGATGGCGGTATAGGTCAGCGACATCAGGAAATAGGTGGCAAAAGCATAGATAACCTTGTTGTCGTAGCTCCAGTCCGGCGTGGTAAACATCAGCACGCTGAACAGCACGTAAGGCAATGAGATCCACAGCAGCCATGGACGAAACCGCCCCCAGCGGCTCTGCGTACGGTCGGCAATGGCACCCATAATGGGATCGGTAACCGCATCCACCACGCGCACCGAAAGCAGCAGCACGCCAACCAGCGCCGGAGCAAGGCCAAAGACGTCGGTATAAAAATAGTTAAGGAAAAGCATGATAGCGCCGCCGATCATATTACAGCCTGCGTCCCCCATGCCGTAGCCAATTTTCTCTTTTATCGAAAGCGCCGCGACCTTCATGGATCATTCTCCTGCACCAGATGAAGTAAACAGTATCACTGGCTTAGCGGCGTATCGCGCTGGCGGAAAAGGTTGCAGAGATGGATAAAACGGCTGTGAAGAGAAAAGTGTGAGTAAGCTGGCAAATCAGCCGGATGGCGAAAAAAGATAAGGCGGGCTGGAGAGTAATGCGGCGAGTTAAAAGGCAGGGGAAAGGGGACGCCGAAGCGTCCCCATGATTCAGGCTTTTTGCAGACGGTTTTTTACCGCATAGCCGATTGCCAGAACGGCTACCCACGGCGGGATCAGCCAGACGGAAATCGCCATGCCTGGCGTCATCGCCATGATCACCAGAATACCAACCATGAACAGCAGGCATACCCAGTTACCGGCAGGATAGAACAGCGCCTTGAAGCGGGTCTGCACGCCCTGGCGGTTTTTGGCCTGGCGGAATTTCAGGTGAGCGTAGCTGATCATCGCCCAGTTAATCACCAGCGCGGAAACCACCAGCGCCATAAACAGTCCAAGCGCTTCGCCCGGCATCAGGTAGTTGACCAGTACACAGATTGCGGTGGTGGTGGCAGAGAAGCCCAGCGCGACGTAAGGCACACCGCGACGATCGACTTTCAGCAACGCTTTCGGGCCATTTCCCTGACGGGCCAGGCCGTATAGCATGCGGCTGTTTGAATACACGCAGCTGTTGTACACGGAGAGCGCGGCGGTCAGGAACACCAGATTCAGCACGTTAGCCGCCAGGCTTTCGCCCAGGTCGTGGAAAATCATCACAAACGGGCTGCTGTTGGCGGTCACTTTGGTCCAGGGATAGAGCGACAGCAGCACGATAATGGAGCCGACGTAAAAAATCAGAATACGCCAGATAACCTGGTTAGTAGCCTGAGGGATGCTTTTTTCCGGTTTGTCCGCCTCGGCAGCGGTGATGCCCACCAGCTCCAGGCCGCCGAAAGAGAACATGATAATCGCCATCGCCATGACCAGTCCGCTGACGCCATGCGGGAAGAAGCCGCCAATCGCCCAGATATTGCTTACCGCCGCCTCCGGTCCGCCGTGACCGCTAAACAGCAGCCAGCAGCCAAACACAATCATCGCTACAACGGCTATCACTTTGACAATGGCTAACCAGAACTCCATTTCACCAAAGATTTTTACGCTGGTCAGGTTGATGGTGTTGATCAGCACAAAGAAAATGGCCGCTGCGGCCCACGAAGGAAACTGGGGATACCAGACCTGAATATACTGGCCAACGGCGGTTAGCTCGGCCATCGCTACCAGCACATACAGCACCCAGTAGTTCCAGCCGGAAGCAAAACCGGCAAAGCTGCTCCAGTATTTATAGGCAAAATGGCTGAAAGAACCGGCGACGGGCTCATCAACGATCATCTCACCCAGCTGACGCATAATCATAAAGGCGATAAAACCGCCAATGGCGTAGCCCAGCAGTACTGACGGCCCGGCCATTTTAATCGTTTGTGCTATTCCCAGAAACAGGCCAGTGCCCACGGCACCGCCTAATGCAATCAGCTGAATATGCCGGTTTTTAAGCCCGCGCTTCAGCGTTTCGCCCTGCTGTTGTTCCATAATCATCCTCATGATGTTGTTATTTTTACGAAGGACGAGCCGCTGTCTTATTTTTTTTACGATTACGTATTTAAATATTTACAGTCAGTTGCCAACCAAAAAAGGGCAAATGCTACCTTCGCGACAAGAATAGTGATAAGCGCTCGCCAATGCACTCGCTTTCTCGTGAAGGGTGAAAGATCGCACAAAAAAAAGGCGCTCCGACAATCTTCATGTTTTTGTCATAAACGCTGGCAAAAGACGAAAAGGTTTTACTTATGGATGGCGAAATCGACGTGAATTAAACAGTTGTCGCGATTCAGAAAAGTTAAAAAATTTAACATTTAGATCCAGCCCTTTTTCAGGCAATTATTGGCGCTAATCCCTTCTGCAGAAACGAGACGTGCGTCTGGTTTCACGGCGGTGCCATATAGACATCAGGTGAATACTTTGTTACTTTACGGGCTCCTTTTGGCAATTGGTATGACCAATTTACTCGGGCAAACGGCACGAAGAAGGGATGATGGCCTACAGCAAAATCCGCCAACCGAAGCTATCCGATGCTATCGAGCAGCAGCTTGAATCCCTGATTATGGAAGGGACGCTGCGTCCCGGTGAAAAGCTACTCCCTGAACGCGAGCTGGCAAAACAGTTCGACGTCTCCCGTCCCTCTTTGCGTGAAGCTATCCAGCGTCTGGAAGCGAAAGGCCTGCTGCTACGTCGTCAGGGCGGCGGCACCTTTGTGCAAACCAGCCTGTGGCAAAGCCTGAGCGATCCGCTGGTAGAACTGCTGGCCGGTCATCCTGAATCCCAGTTCGACCTGCTGGAAACGCGCCATGCGCTGGAAGGGATTGCGGCCTATTACGCCGCGCTGCGGGGAACCAACGAAGACATAGACAGGCTGCGCCAGTGTCATCTGCAGATTCAAACCGCACAGGCCAGCGGCGATCTCGATGCTGAAGCCAACGCCGTTATGCAGTATCAGATTGCCGTAACGGAAGCCGCGCATAATGTGGTTCTGCTGCATCTGCTACGCTCGATGGGGCCCATGCTGCAGCAAAACGTCCGACAGAATTTTGAATTGCTCTACTCGCGCCGCGAAATGCTGGCAAAAGTGAGCGGTCACCGCGCCAGAATTTTCGAGGCAATTGTGGCACGCGAACCCGAAAAGGCGCGCGAAGCCTCACACCGCCATCTGGCGTTTATTGAGGAAATATTGCTGGACAGAAGTCGTGAGCAGAGCCGCCGAGAGCGCTCCCTTCGACGCTTACAGCAACGTAAGGAATAACGCGTAATCATAACGCGACAACCACGACGGGCCTGTCTCTCTGTGTTCTGGACAGAATCAAAGCACAGAGAGACAGGCTCCAGACAATTCAACGTATTAGACACAGATAAGGAATACCCCCCATGTCAGAACGTTTACACAATGACGTGGATCCGATCGAAACTCGCGACTGGCTACAGGCGATCGAATCGGTCATCCGTGAAGAAGGTGTAGAGCGCGCGCAGTTCCTGATCGACCAGGTATTGAGCGAGGCACGCAAAGGTGGCGTGAAGGTAGCTGCGGGCGCTGGGGCCAGCAACTATATCAACTCTATTGCCGTTGAAGACGAACCTGATTATCCGGGCAATACCTCACTGGAGCGTCGTATTCGTTCCGCGATCCGCTGGAACGCCATCATGACCGTTCTGCGCGCTTCGAAGAAAGATCTGGAGCTGGGCGGCCATATGTCCTCTTTCCAGTCTTCCGCAACCATCTATGAAGTGTGTTTTAACCACTTCTTCCGCGCGCGCAGCGAAAAAGACGGCGGCGACCTGGTTTATTTCCAGGGCCATATTTCGCCGGGCGTGTACGCTCGTGCCTTCCTGGAAGGCCGTCTGACTGAAGATCAGATGAATAACTTCCGTCAGGAAGTTCACGGTAAAGGTCTTTCTTCTTATCCGCATCCAAAACTGATGCCGGACTTCTGGCAGTTCCCGACCGTTTCTATGGGCCTTGGCCCAATCGGCGCGATCTACCAGGCGAAATTCCTCAAGTATCTTGAGCATCGCGGCCTGAAAGATACTTCACAGCAGACCGTTTACGCCTTCCTGGGCGACGGCGAAATGGATGAGCCAGAATCCAAAGGCGCTATCACTATTGCGACCCGCGAGAAGCTGGATAACCTGGTGTTCATCATCAACTGTAACCTGCAGCGTCTGGACGGCCCGGTTACCGGCAACGGCAAAATCATCAACGAGCTGGACGGCATCTTTGGCGGCGCTGGCTGGGAAGTGATCAAGGTGATTTGGGGCGGACGCTGGGACGAGCTGCTGCGTAAAGATACCAGCGGCAAGCTGATCCAGCTGATGAACGAAACCGTTGACGGCGACTACCAGACCTTTAAATCCCGCGACGGTGCCTACGTGCGCGAGCATTTCTTCGGCAAATATCCGGAAACCGCCGAGCTGGTCAAAGATATGACCGACGACGAAATCTGGGCGCTGAACCGTGGCGGCCACGATCCGAAGAAAATCTACGCGGCGCTGAAAAAAGCGCAGGATACCAAAGGCAAACCTGTGGTCATCCTGGCGCATACCATTAAAGGTTATGGTATGGGCGACACGGCGGAAGGTAAAAACATCGCACACCAGGTGAAGAAGATGAACATGGATGGCGTTCGCTACATCCGCGATCGCTTCAACGTGCCGGTCACTGATGACACCATCGAAAACCTGCCGTACGTGACCTTCAGCAAAGAGTCTGAAGAGTACAAATATCTGCACGGCCAGCGCCAGAAGCTGGGCGGCTATCTGCCTACTCGCCAGCCAAACTTCAGCGAGAAGCTATCCATGCCTGCGCTGGAAGATTTCCGCCAGCTGCTGGACGAGCAGAACAAAGAGATCTCTACCACTATCGCCTTCGTGCGTGCCCTGAACGTGATGCTGAAGAACCAGTCGATCAAAGATCGCCTGGTGCCAATCATCGCCGACGAAGCGCGTACCTTTGGTATGGAAGGCCTGTTCCGCCAGATTGGCATTTACAGCCCGAACGGCCAGCAGTACACGCCGCAGGACCGTGAGCAGGTTGCCTACTACAAAGAAGACGAGAAAGGCCAGATCCTGCAGGAAGGTATCAACGAACTGGGTGCGGGCGCATCATGGCTGGCGGCGGCAACGTCTTACAGCACTAACAACCTGCCGATGATCCCGTTCTATATCTATTACTCTATGTTCGGCTTCCAGCGTATCGGCGATCTCTGCTGGGCGGCGGGCGATCAGCAGGCGCGCGGCTTCCTGGTCGGCGGCACTTCCGGTCGTACCACGCTGAACGGCGAAGGTTTGCAGCATGAAGATGGCCACAGCCACATTCAGTCGCTGACTATTCCTAACTGTATCTCTTACGATCCTGCTTATGCTTACGAAGTTGCTGTCATCATGCATGACGGCCTGGTACGTATGTATGGCGAAGCGCAGGAAAATATTTACTACTACATCACCACGCTGAACGAAAACTACCACATGCCTGCAATGCCGCAGGGGGCGGAAGAGGGTATCCGTAAAGGTATCTACAAGCTGGAAACTCTGGAAGGCAGCAAAGGTAAAGTACAGCTGCTGGGCTCGGGTTCTATCCTGCGTCACGTGCGTGAAGCCGCGCAGATCCTGGCGAAGGATTACGGCGTAGGTTCCGACGTTTACAGCGTAACCTCCTTCACCGAGCTGGCCCGCGATGGTCAGGACTGTGAGCGCTGGAACATGCTGCACCCTACCGAAGAGCCACGTGTGCCTTACGTTGCGCAGATCATGAACGAAGCACCGGCAGTAGCTTCAACCGACTATATGAAACTGTTCGCCGAGCAGATCCGTACCTTCATGCCAGCCAGCGACTATCGCGTACTGGGCACTGACGGTTTCGGCCGCTCCGACAGCCGCGAAAACCTGCGTCACCACTTCGAAGTGGACGCATCTTACGTCGTGGTTGCAGCACTGGGCGAACTGGCTAAACGCGGTGAAATCGATAAGAAAGTGGTGGCAGATGCTATTACCAAATTCAATATCGATGCCGATAAAGTCAACCCGCGTCTGGCATAAGAGGTAAAGATTAATGGCTATCGAAATTAAAGTACCGGACATCGGTTCAGACGAAGTGGAAGTTACCGAGATCCTGGTCAAGGTTGGCGATAAGGTGGAAGCCGAGCAGTCGCTGATTACCGTAGAAGGCGACAAGGCTTCTATGGAAGTGCCCTCGCCAGAAGCGGGCGTGGTTAAAGAGATCAAAATCGCTACCGGCGATAAAGTTGAAACCGGCTCGCTGATTATGATCTTCGAAGCGGCTGACGGCGCGGCTGCCGCGCCGGCAGAAGAGAAAAAAGCGGAAGCGCCAGCGGCACCAGCACCTGCCGCCCAGGCCGAAAGCAAAGAAGTTAACGTGCCGGATATCGGCGGTGACGAAGTGGAAGTTACCGAGATTCTGGTCAAGGTTGGCGATAAGGTGGAAGCCGAGCAGTCGCTGCTGACCGTTGAAGGCGATAAAGCCTCAATGGAAGTACCAGCACCGTTTAAAGGCACCGTAAAAGAGATCAAAATTGCTACCGGCGACAAAGTCAGCACCGGCACGCTGATTATGATTTTCGAAGCGGAAGGCGCAGCGCCTGCACAGGCACCGAAGCCAGCAATGAAAGAAGAAGCGGCGGCGGCACCAGCGGCAACCAGCGGCGCGAAAGAAGTTCAGGTTCCTGACATCGGCGGTGACGAAGTTGAAGTGACCGAAGTGATGGTGAAAGTAGGCGATAAAGTGGCTGCCGAGCAGTCGCTGATTACCGTAGAAGGCGACAAGGCCTCTATGGAAGTGCCTGCGCCATTTGCCGGTACGGTGAAAGAGATTAAAATTGCCACCGGCGACAAGGTCAGCACCGGCTCGCTGATTATGGTCTTCGAAGTAGAAGGCGCGGCACCAGCGCCAGCCGCTAAGCAGGAAGCGGCTCCGGCACCGGCAGCGCAGGAAACCAAAGCGGCTCCGGCTGCTCCGGCTCCGGCAAAAGCGGAAGCGAAAGGCGACTTCGCCGAGAACGATGCTTATGTGCATGCCACGCCGGTTATTCGTCGTCTGGCGCGCGAGTTTGGCGTAAACCTGGCGAAGGTAAAAGGCACGGGTCGTAAAGGCCGTATCCTGAAAGAAGACGTCCAGTCTTACGTGAAAGACGCAGTCAAACGCGCCGAAGCGGCACCGGCTGCTGCGGCAAGCGGCGGCGGTCTGCCAGGCATGCTGCCATGGCCGAAAGTCGACTTCAGCAAGTTCGGCGAAGTCGAAGAAGTCGAGCTGGGGCGCATCCAGAAAATCTCTGGCGCGAACCTGAGCCGTAACTGGGTAATGATCCCGCACGTTACGCACTTCGACAAAACGGATATCACCGATCTGGAAGCGTTCCGCAAACAGCAGAATGCCGAAGCCGAAAAGCGCAAGCTGGATGTGAAATATACGCCAGTCGTGTTCATCATGAAGGCAGTTGCTGCCGCGCTGGAGCAGATGCCGCGCTTTAACAGCTCGCTGTCTGAAGATGCGCAGAAGCTAACGCTGAAAAAATATATCAACATCGGCGTGGCGGTAGATACGCCAAACGGCCTGGTGGTTCCGGTGTTTAAAGATGTGAACAAGAAAGGCATCACCGAGCTTTCTCGCGAGCTGATGGCAACGTCGAAAAAAGCGCGTGATGGTAAACTGACGGCCAGCGATATGCAGGGCGGCTGCTTTACTATCTCCAGCCTTGGCGGTCTTGGCACCACGCACTTTGCGCCAATCGTCAACGCGCCGGAAGTGGCTATCCTGGGCGTTTCTAAATCCGCTATGGAGCCGGTCTGGAACGGTAAAGAGTTTGCGCCGCGTCTGATGATGCCAATCTCTCTTTCCTTCGACCACCGCGTCATTGACGGTGCTGATGGTGCCCGCTTTATTACCATCATCAACAATATGTTGTCTGATATTCGCCGTCTGGTGATGTAACAGTACTCTGGCCGGCTTATGCCGGCCTTCTTAATTAGCCGACTCTGCTGTTTTAGTCGACAAGATAGTACAGTCGTTTGGGGCAGGTTGTTTGCACTCTGTTAACAATTCTGTAAACTCTTGCCCTGAATACGAACCGGTGGATGGATATCCTCCAGTTAACTAAGAGGTCATGATGAGTACAGAAATCAAAACTCAGGTCGTGGTACTTGGGGCAGGTCCGGCAGGTTATTCTGCGGCATTCCGCGCTGCCGATTTAGGTCTGGAGACCGTCATTGTTGAGCGTTACAGCACCCTGGGCGGGGTTTGCCTGAACGTAGGTTGTATCCCTTCTAAAGCGCTGCTGCACGTGGCGAAAGTGATTGAAGAAGCGAAAGCGCTGGAAGAACACGGTGTGGTGTTCGGCAAGCCGCAGACCGATATCAACAAGATCCGTACCTGGAAAGAGAAAGTCATCAATCAGCTGACCGGCGGTCTGGCTGGCATGGCGAAAGCCCGTAAGGTTAAAGTCGTTACTGGCGAAGCGAAATTCACTGGCGCGAACACCATGTTCGTTGACGGCGAAAACGGCGGCACCACCATCAACTTCGACAATGCGATCATCGCTGCCGGTTCTCGTCCTATTCAACTGCCGTTTATTCCACATGACGATCCGCGCGTGTGGGATTCTACCTCTGCGCTGGAACTGAAAGAAGTGCCAGAGCGCATGCTGGTGATGGGCGGCGGGATTATCGGCCTGGAAATGGGCACCGTTTACCACGCGCTGGGTTCTCAGATTGACGTGGTGGAGATGTTTGACCAGGTTATTCCGGCTGCCGATAAAGACGTGGTGAAAGTCTTCACCAAACGTATTTCCAAGCAGTTCAACCTGATGCTGGAAACCAAAGTCACGGCGGTAGAAGCCAAAGAAGACGGCATCTACGTGACGATGGAAGGCAAAAAAGCGCCAGCTGAACCGCAGCGCTACGACGCGGTGCTGGTTGCTATCGGCCGCGTACCGAACGGCAAAGGTCTGGATGCGGGCAAAGCAGGCGTGGAAGTCGACGATCGCGGCTTTATTCGCGTCGACAAGCAGATGCGCACTAACGTGCCGCATATCTACGCTATCGGCGACATCGTTGGTCAGCCAATGCTGGCGCATAAAGGCGTGCATGAAGGCCACGTGGCGGCAGAAGTGATTTCCGGTAAGAAGCACTACTTCGACCCGAAAGTGATTCCATCTATCGCCTATACCGAGCCAGAAGTTGCCTGGGTTGGTCTGACCGAGAAAGAAGCGAAAGAGAAGGGCATCAGCTACGAGACGGCCACCTTCCCGTGGGCGGCTTCCGGCCGTGCTATCGCTTCCGACTGCGCAGACGGCATGACCAAGCTGATTTTCGATAAAGAGACGCATCGCGTTATCGGCGGCGCGGTTGTCGGCACCAACGGCGGTGAGCTGCTGGGCGAAATTGGCCTGGCTATTGAAATGGGTTGCGACGCCGAAGATATCGCGCTGACCATCCATGCTCACCCAACGCTGCACGAATCCGTGGGCCTGGCGGCAGAAATCTTCGAAGGCAGCATCACCGATCTGCCAAACCCGAAAGCGAAGAAGAAGTAAGCGTTAACCACGCTTAAAAACGGCTCCTGCGGGGGCCGTTTTTTATTGGGGCGGTAAGGTCTCTGCCTGGCGAAACCCTTTTTTTCAGGGCCGTCTTAATTTATTGTTTTTACTTGTATTTAGTTGGTGGCTAAAAAAGAGGGTTTTTACCGGGTTTGGGTCAAAATTCTTCAGTAATAAGTTGCTTATGCTATGTCGTCAACTGTTCACTGCCGTACAGGTAGCTTAGAAAGTGATCTAAAAAGGCTCAGGAGGGACCCAAAAGTTCACTGCCGTACAGGCAGCTTAGAAATTGTAGGTATCGTAGGTTCCTGATCGCATAACGCTCACTGCCGTACAGGCAGCATTAAGCATGCGCTACGCCTTTAGCGCATTCACTAACGTAAATTTATTAAAAACCCGCTTAGCTTAACCGTAGGCAATAAATTGTTCAGAAACAGCAGATTTTTTACTGTTTTTACGATCCTACATACAACGCCAGTTTCCCATATATGCGGCCCTTTTGCAGCCAAACCCGGTTGCGTTTTGTGCTGTTAATGATGTTGCTTTTTTGTAAACAGATTAACACCAACCTAAAATCCTGCTATGCTGGCCCTCGCGAAACCGGGCACCTTACCCTACAGAATGAGCAAATCAATTTGCGGTAAACCTGAAGGCGCCCGGTCATTACAATGTGAGCGAGGAGAACGTCGTGCTAGAAGAATACCGTAAGCACGTTGCCGAGCGTGCTGTTGAAGGGATCGTTCCTAAACCATTAGATGCTTCCCAAATGGCCGCGCTGGTTGAACTGCTGAAAAACCCGCCAGCGGGTGAAGAAGAATTCCTGTCCGATTTGTTAATCAATCGAGTTCCGCCGGGCGTTGACGAAGCGGCCTATGTTAAAGCCGGATTCCTGGCTGCTGTCGCCAAAGGCGAAGCGACCTCTCCTCTGGTTACTCCTGAAAAAGCTGTTGAGCTGCTGGGCACCATGCAGGGCGGTTACAACATTCATCCGCTGATTGACGCGCTGGACAGCGAAACGCTGGCACCGATTGCCGCTAAAGCACTTTCCCACACGCTGCTGATGTTCGACAACTTCTACGATGTCGAAGAGAAAGCCAAAGCTGGCAACCCGCACGCGAAACAGATTATGCAGTCCTGGGCCGATGCCGAATGGTATCTTTCTCGCCCGGAACTGGCGGAAAAAATTACCGTTACCGTATTCAAAGTCACTGGCGAAACCAACACCGACGATCTTTCTCCTGCTCCTGACGCCTGGTCCCGCCCGGATATCCCTCTGCACGCGCTGGCGATGCTGAAGAATGCCCGCGAAGGTATCGAGCCGGACCAGCCAGGCAACGTCGGCCCAATCAAACAGATTGAAGCGCTGCAGGCCAAAGGCTTCCCGCTGGCCTACGTCGGCGACGTAGTCGGCACCGGTTCTTCCCGTAAATCCGCTACCAACTCGGTGCTGTGGTTTATGGGCGACGACATCCCCTACGTGCCGAACAAAAAAGGCGGCGGCGTCGTGCTGGGCGGTAAAATCGCGCCAATTTTCTTCAACACGATGGAAGATGCGGGCGCGCTGCCAATCGAGGTGGACGTTGATAAGCTGAATATGGGCGATGTTATTGACATCTATCCTTATAAAGGCGAAGTGCGTAATCACGAAACGGGCGAAGTACTGGCGAATTTCGAACTGAAAACTGACGTTCTGCTTGATGAAGTTCGCGCCGGTGGCCGTATCCCGCTGATTATCGGTCGTGGTCTGACTACCAAAGCCCGTGAAGCTTTAGGTCTGCCGCACAGCGAAGTATTCCGTCAGGCGAAAGACGTGGCGGAAAGCACCCGCGGCTACTCGCTGGCACAGAAAATGGTTGGTCGTGCCTGCGGTACGGAAGGCGTGCGTCCTGGCGCATACTGCGAACCGAAAATGACCTCTGTAGGTTCTCAGGACACCACCGGGCCAATGACCCGTGACGAGCTGAAAGACCTGGCGTGCCTGGGCTTCTCTGCCGATCTGGTGATGCAGTCATTCTGCCATACGGCGGCTTATCCAAAGCCTGTTGACGTTTCCACGCACCACACGCTGCCGGACTTCATTATGAACCGCGGTGGCGTTTCGCTGCGTCCTGGCGACGGCATCATCCACAGCTGGCTGAACCGCATGCTGCTGCCGGATACCGTTGGTACCGGCGGCGATTCACATACCCGTTTCCCAATCGGCATCTCTTTCCCGGCGGGTTCTGGCCTGGTAGCGTTTGCTGCGGCAACTGGCGTTATGCCACTGGACATGCCTGAATCTGTGCTGGTGCGTTTCAAAGGCAAAATGCAGCCGGGTATCACGCTGCGTGACTTGGTTCACGCCATCCCGCTGTACGCTATCAAGCAGGGTCTGCTGACCGTAGAGAAGAAAGGTAAGAAAAACATCTTCTCTGGCCGCATTCTGGAAATTGAAGGCCTGCCGGAACTGAAGGTTGAGCAGGCGTTTGAACTGTCTGATGCTTCCGCTGAGCGTTCGGCAGCGGGCTGTACGATCAAGCTGGGTAAAGATCCGATCATCGAGTACCTCAATTCCAACATCGTTCTGCTGAAGTGGATGATTGCGGAAGGCTATGGCGATCGCCGTACGCTGGAACGTCGTATTCAGGGCATGGAAAAATGGCTGGCGGATCCACAGCTGCTGGAAGGCGATGCGGATGCAGAGTACGCGGCGGTGATCGATATCGATCTGGCTGAGATCAAAGAGCCAATTCTGTGTGCGCCGAACGATCCGGACGATGCGCGTCTGCTGTCTGACGTGCAGGGCGAAAAGATTGACGAAGTCTTTATCGGTTCCTGCATGACCAACATCGGTCACTTCCGCGCGGCCGGCAAGCTGCTGGACAGCCATAAAGGCCAGCTGCCAACGCGTCTGTGGGTAGCCCCACCGACCAAAATGGATGCGGCGCAGCTGACGGAAGAAGGCTATTACAGCGTATTCGGTAAGAGCGGCGCGCGTATTGAGATCCCAGGCTGTTCACTCTGCATGGGTAACCAGGCGCGCGTGGCGGATGGCGCAACGGTGGTTTCTACCTCTACGCGTAACTTCCCGAACCGCCTGGGCAACGGCGCAAACGTCTTTCTGGCTTCGGCCGAGCTGGCTGCGGTCGCTTCGCTGTTAGGCAAGCTGCCAACGCCGGAAGAGTACCAGCAGTTTATGAATCAGGTTGATAAGACGGCGGTGGATACCTATCGCTATCTGAACTTCGACAAGCTGAATCAATATACTGAAAAAGCCGACGGCGTGATTTTCCAGACGGCGGTATAACAGCAATCAGCGTTATTCAGAGCCGAATAGCGCTTGCTGGAAATAAAAATCCGGGACTATTTATAGTTCCGGATTTTTTTATGGTTTCGGGCGAAAGATGATAGCCAGGCATAAAATTCGATACATCACTAAGACCCTTTTCCTGAACGTAATTTTAATTGTTTGATTTTAAATCATTTTCAAAGAAAGATAAAAAAAGGGTTTTAACCTGGGATTGCTCAATTTTCTTCGTAAAACATTGGATTAAACTGTTCACGCAACAGTTCACTGCCGTACAGGCAGCTTAGAAATGGTGGGGTGCCGAGCGCGGTGGGCATTGGAAGTTCACTGCCGTACAGGCAGCTTAGAAATCGTGCTACAGAATTAGCCCCGAAGCGTTTTTGTTCACTGCCTTACAGGCAGCCTGGAAATAACCTATAACGCTGGTGCTTACGCTCTATAGGCCGTATCAAATTCATGCCGTTGATATTATGTGACGTGCACACTGCCAGTGTCTTCTGTCTTCAACCAGTACCGCTGATTTTCCTTTTCAATGCTGCGATAATAAAACCCGTTTCCCGTTTACGTGGCAAGCGCACGCGCGTTAACTTATAACGGGTCTGGCAGTTCAAAGGAAAGCAGCATGGAATATGAATTTTTAAGAGATGTCACCGGCAGCGTAAAGGTACGTATGTCGATGGGGCATGAAGCAATCGGCCACTGGTTTAATGAGGAAGTGGTAGACAATCTGCCGCTGCTGGAGGAGGTCGAAGCCGCGGTAAAAGAGGTTAAAGGCAGCGAGCGGCAGTGGCAGCGCGTAGGCCGTGAATACACCATCTGGCTGGATGAAGAAGAGGTTATCGTTCGGGCTAATTTGCTCAGCATCGAAGGCGACGAGATGGAAGAGGGCATGAGCTACTACGACGAAGAAAGCCTGTGCTTTTGCGGTGTAGAAGATTTTCTGGCAGTTATTGCCGCTTACAGAAGCTTTCTGCAAGGTCGTTAAAGTTAGCGGGCAGCCAATATCCATCGGCCTGGCTGACGAAAAATCGATCACGTTAACGCTTTTTACAGCGCAGCGGCAGATAGTTACAACATACTAAAACCCTGTGTCGACATGTTGGATCCAGTGTAAAAGTAAGCCTGATAAGCTTATAAAGCAGCGTACCAGGCTATCAGTTTTGTCTAAAGTTACAGCGATGCCCCGCCGCAAATCACCATCTCCTGCCCGGTAATCGCATCGGCGGCGGGCGAAAGCAGGTAGCAGACCAGCGCAGCGACTTCCTGCGGCTGAATATAGCGGCCAATCGGCGGCAGTTTTGGCGGCGAGCTTTCGCGTCCTGGCTGGCTTAACATCGGCGTTTCCGTGGCGCCAGGCGCAACGATGTTCGCGGTGACGCCGCGCGGTGCCAGTTCCGCCGCCCAGCTTCTTACCATGCCCTTCATTGCCGCTTTCGTGCTGACATACTGGCTACGTCCCGCCGCGCCGGTTGATGTTCTGCTCCCAAGCAGCACGATGCGGCCACCCATTGGCAACTGTTGCGCCAGCTGGTTTGCCAGCACTTCCGCAACCCGAATATGCAGCTGCCAAAGCTTTTCGCTAATCCCTTCATCAAGATCGCCCAACGGCGCGGCCTTCATCATGCCGGCGGCGTGAATAATCGCATCCACCTGCGGCAGCGTCGCCAGCATTTGCTTCAGCGCGACCACATCAAACAGATCGACCGATAACGAGGTAAATCGTGGGTTATCACGCTTGACCAGCGTCCGGCTTAACCCGGTGACCTGCCAGCCTTCGTTAAGCAGCTGTTCGGCAATCGCTGCGCCAATGCCTGAACTGACGCCGGTTATCAAAGCGTGACGGCTCATGCTTCCTCCAGCATCGTTAAGGGGATTTTAAACACGGCTTTGCGCACCACAGCCGGTTCACCAACGGCGCACAGTGCCTGGTGCGCTTCACCAGGAGAGAAAACAACGAAGTCGCCAGGCTGCAAATGGACAGAATGTGGCAATTGCGGCTGAGTAAGGATAAACAGGTCCGGCTTGCGTTCTTCCGCCTGCTGGTCTCGCGCATCCAGGCAGGAAAAATGAATGATCTCTTCGCCAGCCAGCACGATCTGAATATCGAGATAGTGCCGGTGAAATTCAGTATGGCGCGTTTCCCGTGGCGCGGTTTGCGCCACGCCAATATTGCAGAACCAGCTGTTCTTTTCCGACTGAAATTTACCATCCTGCCGCGCCCGCAGAGCTACAAGGCTGTGTTGCGGGTTCGCTAATATGGCAGCAAGCGAAGGCGGTAACATAGCCATTTTCAGCGCTGTCAGATTGCCGGTAATCATTGCGCCTCCCGCAGCCATGCTTCATCTATGCGCACATATTTAATCGCCTGACGGAAGTAGGTGTAGGCAATATGCAGTTCGCCGTTTATGCCCTCTTTAACAGAGGGATAAGAGAACTCGCGGTTCAGCTTCTGTTGTGAATTGTTGGTCATGCAGTAGCCGTCGCCTTCGTCCAGATTGTACTGCCACGGCCAGCTTTTGCCGCCGTCTTTTGAAATCGCCAGCGCCATCGGCGCTCGCGGCGCGCCCCAGAAAGCCGTTTTGCCGCTGTGCACCACCGGCTCCAGCGCCGTGGCAACGTCGCCATCTTCATCTTCAATTTCGTCATACAGTGAAAGACGGCGCTCGCTGGCCCCTTCCGCGCTCATCGCGTTAAATACCAGCGCCAGATCGCCGTTCGCCAGCGTGGTGACCTGGATCGACGAGTTGTTGTTGGGCAGCTCCGTCGGCTGTGGCGCCGTCCAGCTTTCGCCATTGTCGGTGGAGCGGCTGAAGTAAATATTGTCCGCCCAGCGGCTGCGGTAAAGAGCCAGCAGCGAGCCATCTTTCAGCAGCGTGATATTCATATGTACGCAGCCAGTGCTTTGCGGTACGGGCACATCGCGCCAGCTTTTGCCTTGATCCTCAGAGATTTTTACCGCGCTGGTGTCGTAACTGCCGACCCACTTTTCACCAGGCCGGGTGGTGCAGTAAAACACCGGCAGGAGCCAGTTGCCGTTCGCCAGCACCACAATCGGCTGACGGATAAACGTGCCGGGATTTTCCAGCAGCGTAGCGATAGGCCCCCAGCTTTTGCCAAAATCGGTAGACTGGCGATAGCGCACAATCGCCGTGTCCTGATTGCCCGATTTCTGTGCGGTATAGAGTAGCCACAACACGTTATCGGGCGCCAGAAACAGCACCGGATTCTGTTCAGAACGGCTGCTGTCTTCTGAAAGCTTCTGCGGTTCGCTCCAGCGGTTGCTGTTTTTTACCAGCCGCGAGCACCAGATAGAAATATCGGCAATGCCTTCCTGCGTGCCGCCAAACCAGACGCACAGCAGATCGCCGTCCGGCAGCGGCAGCAGGTTAGCCGCGTGGTTTTGCGGACAAGGCGAAGGCAGCATCGCCGTTTGCAGATGTGGATCGCTGTCCGCGTTGTGCACCAGGCCATTACGTTCTACGGTCGGGGTTTCGGTCATATCAGGCTCCACTTTTTTGCATGCTGTTGTCGGTTTTTTTCACGGTCTGACGACCCGGAATAAGGTGGTCAATCGCCATAATCACGGCTGGCGTAATCAGCGCGATATACATATTGTTGATGCCAAAGGGATCGCCCAGCACAAACCAGACGGACGTCATGACGCAGGCACCAATGAGTCCCCAGTTCGCGCCGCGTGCGCTTTTAAACATGGGCAGATAGAAGGCGATAATCGCTACCACGGAAATGGACAGGCGAATAGCGCGAGTAAAGAAGGAGAGCTTCAGCACTTCCGGCACGAAAAGCACAAAAATCAGCGGTGCAAAGCCGATCCCCAACGACAGCCAGCGCGTCATTTTAAACTCACGCTCTGGTGTAGGCTTGCGGTACGGCACATAAAAATCTTTCACGATCAGCGAGGCGATAGCCAGCGCCACGGTGCCAACGCTGACAAAAATAGAAGCGACCAGAGAAGTGGTGACGATTCCGGCTAACCACGGGCTCATATCCTGTAAAAACACCGGCAGGGCATAAAGGCTTTTTATATCCGGATGCAGATATTTTGCCGCCACGCCGATTATGGCAATCGCAATACCAATTGGCAGGCAAAAGAAAAACGCAACCCAGGTCGCGCGCCGCGCCGCCGCAGGGCTTTTAGTGGAAGAGATAGCCTGAATAACAAACTGAGTACAGAAAATGGAACCGATGGTGCCAATCAGCCAGGCGACAATGGTGCTGGCACCGATGTGACCATCCCATGTCCAGTAAAAGTCCGGCATCTTCTGTATCATTGGCGTAATGCCGCCGGTCATTTTCAGCGCCACGCCAAGAATAATCAGAATGCCGATATACTTCAGCGCGCTATGTAGCATGGTAACCCAGGCCATCCCTTTCATTCCGCCAAAGACGAAATAAAAGGTACTGACCACGGCGGTAATAAAAGCCGCTACGGGTAAGTTGACTTTTAATACGGTAGAAATAGCCGCGGCACCGCTAACGTAATTACCGACGTTCACCAGCAGCAGCGCGTAAATCATAATAATAGAAATAATGTTTTTGGTGGTGCTGCCATATTTCTCCGCTATCGCGCCGGAAATAGTAATTTTGCCGGTATTATAAATACGTTTAACCAGCAGCAGCCCAAAGATGGGGAAACCAATAGCCGCACCAATGACGGACCAGGACGCGGCAAAACCACCTTCAAAGGCCGCCTGCGCCGTGCCGATAGTTGATTTTGCACCGATATATTCCGACATCAGCATAATACCGACAATAAAGGCAGGCATGGCGCGCGAGCCTTCCATAAAATCGCCGGAGCTTTTGCTTCTTAATCGCCAGGTTAGCCAGGTAGTGAACAGAATATAAATGACCACCATGCCGATAATAATTAACGTACCTTCGGTTGAAAACTCTTTCATTGTGATGCCTCACGATGAGTAAGAGCGCGGTGGCCTTATGGCTCTTTTCGCGCCCGTGTAGGGTAAAGCGTTCTGACGAACGCCTGCGTAAAACGGTGAACCGGAACGTTAAGCGTGTCCGGGCGAAGCCCGATGAGCCAGAGCGGTTTCGCCGTCGGAAATCGGCTCGACTTTGCCCATCAGGAACAGATAGTTAAGGATGCCAATCACCACCAGCGCGGCGGAGAACACCAGCGCCCAGGTGAAAGAGCCCGTGGCGGCCACAATGGCGCCGGTAACAATTGGCCCAATGGCCCCGCCAAGGTTAGAGACGGTGTTCTGTAATCCGGCTACGATTGAGACGCTGTTTTTCGGTGCCACGTCGCCCGGCAGCGCCCAGACCTGAGAGGCGGCCACGGTGGTGCCGGACTTGGCCACGCACAGCAGGAATACGGTCATAAATACCGAGTCAGTAAACGGCGCAAAGCCAATGCACAGCGCCATTAACAGGCCGATAGTCAGGAAAAGTTTGCGGGTGGCGGTCAGCGACAGCACTTTTTTGTGCACCATGCGATCAGAGGCCCAGCCAGCCACGACTTCAATAATCATTCCGCATAGCAGCGGCAGGGCGGCGATCATCCCCATCTTGATGAAGTCCATGCCTTTTTCCTTTACCAGGTAGGTGGGCAACCAGGTGATAAAGAAATAGGAGGTGTAGTTAATGGTAAAAAAACCGATGCACATCGCCCAGATGTTGCGGTAGCGCAGCAGCTTGTACCATTTCATTGGTTTTACGCTTTTATCGCCGTGCTTGCGGGCCTGGCCATCGCGAATCAGGCTGACTTCATGTTTGCTGATGTACTGATGATCTTCGGGATTTTCTGCGTAGATAAAGTACCAGGCGATGACCCATAGCAGGCCGACGGCGCCGATAATCAGGAAGGTCAGCCGCCAGTCGAACATATAGATCATCCAGACGATCAGCGGCATCGCCACCGCACCACCAAACTTCGAGGCGCTGTCGAACAGGCCGGAAACGGTGGCCCGTTCTTTATCCGGGAACCAGCGAGCGGTGATCCCGGCATTGCTTGGATAGGCCGCTGCCTCGCCCACGCCTAGCGCCAGGCGCAACGCCAGCAGGGATTTAAAGCCGGTCGCCAGGCCCATTATTGAGGTAGCGATGGACCACCAGGCAACGGCCAGCCCCAGGCCTTTTTTCTGGCCAAAGCGGTCAGCGAACCAGCCTGCCGGGATTTGCAATAGCGAGTAAGACCAGAAAAACGCCGCCATGATGAAGCCCATCAACTCGGGCGTCAGTTTTAGCTCGTCAATCAGGTGCGGTGCCGCCGCCGACAGCACGGTGCGATCGATATAGTTTATGGCAATTGCCAGCCACATCAGGCCTGCAATCCACCAGCGGATACGGGTATTTCCAGCAAGAGTATTCATAGTCTGAGCCCGATACAGAGGTTGTTATAGGCTGGAGCAGCGTCCAGCTTTATTTAAGGGGGCGGGAACGACACCCCGGGCCTGCTTACAGTGAATTCATGACGTTGGCCGGCCGCTGCTGCTCTTTCACACACTGAATAATCTGCTGCACGCAGCGCTCGCCGATGGCGCTGATCGCCCCGTCGGTATAGCCCGCGATATGTGAGGTAGGAATAAAATTATTCAGCGAGAACAGGGGATGCGACTCCAGCGGCTCGTGGTCAAAGACGTCTGCTGCGGCACCGGCAATCACGTTGTCGGAAAGCGCGTTAAACAGATCGGTTTCGTTCACCACGCCACCACGTGAAACGTTGATCAGAAAGGCGGATTTCTTCATCTTTGCGATTCTGGCGGCATCAAACAGGTTACGTGTCTCAGCGGTCAGCGGCGTGTGCAGGGTGATAAAGTCACACTGCTCCGTCAGCCGATCCAGACTGACAAACTCAACGTTGTGTTCGGCGGCAAATTGCTGGTCGGGATAGAAATCAAAGGCCAGCACACGCATATTGAAGCCGCTGGCGCGCAGTGCAACCTGCTTACCGATGTTGCCAAGGCCGATAATGCCCAGCGTTTTACCATAAACATCCGTGGCGAAAAGGCGCGGCCACTGCCCGGCACGGGTTTCCACCGCTGCCGTCGTGACCTGACGTGCCGCGTTAAGGATCAGCGCAAAAGCAAAATCGGCCACCGCGTGCTTGTTGGCATCCGGCACGTTGGTCACATAGATACCGCGTGCTTTGGTGGCAGCCAGATCGATGTTATCGACGCCTACGCCGTGCTTGCAGACAATGGAAAGCTGCGGGGCCAGCGCCAGCAGTTCTTCATTCACGTCGGTAAAGGCAACGATCATCGCCACGGTTTCCGCCAGGTGTGGCTGTAGGACACTCAGCGGTGCATCGGCAGGCAGTTTGATCAGCTCAAATCCCTGCTGCCGCAGCGTGTCGATCGGCTGAGTATCGTATTTCGCGAAGGATGGGGAAGTGCAAATCACTTTCATCTTGCGTGTCCTGGTATCAAAGCGGGCGGCAACGCCGCCGCAAATTAGTGAATATATTGATTAACGATCTGGCGAATACGCTGTTCTTCTTCCGCGCTGAAGCGAACGGCATAGCGGCTTTCGCCCACGTCATGGCCCATCAGCGCGACGGCCTTTTTCACGGCCGCAGGCGAGAAGCCTACGCTGTAAAGGTCGGTACGCAGGCCGGTGACGTTTTCCTGCGCTTTGTGCGAACCGGCTATATCGCCGTCGCGGAAGCGTGCCCAGATAGCGTTGATTTCGTTCGGTGCGACGTTGGCCAGCCCGGAGATACAGGCAGAGCAGCCGTCAACAAAACCCTGATGGATCAGCGAGTCAGGGCCGTTCAGCACGTCAAAGTTATCAATGCCTTCCGCCGCCTGCAGGAAGCCGCTCAGGCTTTCATAGCTGCCCGCGCTATCCTTGATGCCGATGATGTTCGGGTGAGCGGCCAGCTTGCGCACCGTTTCAGGTTGCAGCGTGTTACCGGTGCGGGCCGGAATGTTGTAGAGGAAAATCGGTACGTCCAGCGCATCCGCTACTTCTTCATAATGCGCAATCAGCTCTTCCTGCTTCAGCGGCACAAACCACGGTGTGATCACCGAAACGGCGTCTACGCCCAGCGCGGCTACCTGTTTGCCAAGGCGGATAGTCTCACGAGTGGAGATCTCGCCAATGTGCGCCACCACGTGTGCTTTGCCTGCCACTTCTTCCACGCAGGTTTTCGCTACGGCCAGCTTCTCTTGTGCATTCAGCACAAAAAACTCGCCGTTGGTGCCGCCGCAGAAAATACCGTTACCCGCTGCCAGCTGGCGCCGGATCTGTACGCGCATGGCCGCTTCGTTATAGTCGCCATCTTTCGTAAACGGCGTGACGATGGCGGTCAGTACGCCGGTGATTTTTTTGCTCATGGTGTCCTCGTAATCTGTCAGTGATTCAGGGCCGGGAACAGCGTCAGGTAGACCTCGCGGACGTCGTTGGCGCTAACCGGGGCAGGAACGTTCTTCATCAGGCGCTGTACGTCCAGCGCGGCTTCGACCAGGTACGGCAGGTGGTCGGCATTGATGCCCAGCTCATCCAGGCTGGCGGGGAGTTTCAGGCGCTTTACCAGCGCGGCGAAGTAGTCCACCAGCGCCACGGACTTCTCTTCTTCACTTAGCGAAGCATCCGCGTCCGGCAGTAAGTCATAGACCTGAGCAAATTTGCCGACGGCGGCAGGGCGCACAAAGCGCATGCACGGTGCCAGCAGAATGGCGTTCGCCACGCCGTGTGGAATATGGTATTTGCCGCCAAGCGGATAGGACATGGCATGCACCAGATGCGTTCCCGCATGGGCGATAGCCGCGCCGCCATAGTAAGAAGCCCACAGCATATCGAGACGCGCCGCCAGGTTTTTCGGGTCGGCCACTGCCGTTTCCAGGCTGGTAAACAGCTTTTTCAGGCCGATCAGCGCATAGTTGTCGCTGACCGGATTCGACACGGTGGCGGTAAAACATTCAATTAAATGGCAGAGCGCATCAATACCGGTAGAAGAAGCGATATGCGCCGGCATGCTGGTGGTCAGTTCGGGCGCAAGAATGACGTAATCCGGCAGCATCACGGGCGAAATAATGCCGACTTTGGTTTCCTTTTCCGGGATTGCCAGAATCGCATTCGGCGTGGCTTCAGAACCTGTTCCGGCGGTCGTAGGTATTAATAAAGAAGCAGTGCGGCGCTGCGGTTTTTCGCCCGCTAACAGCGCATCCAGCGAAGGCGCACCGGTACAGCACAGCACGGAAAGCAGCTTGGCAACATCCAACACGCTACCGCCGCCAACGCCAATCACCAGATCCACGTTTTGTACCTGTAACGAAGTTACAACGGCTGCCACGTCATGCTGACTGGGCTCCGGCAGAACGGTGTCCACAATACTCAGCGTCGTTGTGCTGCGAAGCTGCCCGATAAGCTGTTGTACCGCTGCGATGCCAGCGATGTTCTTATCCGTAACCAGCAGTACGTGCTGATGGTTTTGTAGCAGATAGCCGATGTCGTTAAGCGTCTGATAGCCACTAATCACGGTGCTGTTGATGGTCATGCGTCCTGTCCTGCTGATGAGTGAATTGATTATATTTAGTCATTTGCTCGTCAGTGTTGAGCAAGGCCTGGTAAATTTATAGGGCAAATCGATATTGATTAATTTGATCATGCTCACATATAATCAATTATGATTGAGTATAATCAATTTGCGGTGCGTTAATACTCACAGGCCTGCACAACTGATAAAGATAAAGGCCCAGATGACGACCGCGTTATGAATGCCGTTGCTGACATCATGGGTAGCCAGGCGCAATGCTCGCCTTGCTCCAGTAAAAAAGGATCCTATGCGATGAAGATGTTAGTGATAGCCGACGATTTCACCGGCGCTAACGATACCGGCGTGCAGCTGGCCAAAAAGGGTGCCCGTACTGATGTTCTGCTCCGCGATGGGAGCGCTTATAACAGGCACGCAGACGTTATTGTGGTCAATACGGATAGCCGTGCCTGTGATGCTTTGACGGCGGCGAACCGGGTTAGTAAAGCAATTGCCGGGCTGCTGTCAGCCACGAACGCACCTTTAATTTATAAAAAAATAGATTCCACTTTTCGCGGTAACGTGGGCGCGGAAATCGCGGCTGCAATGCAGGCGGTGCATGCCCGTATCGCTATCGTGGCCGCCGCCATCCCTGCCGCAGGAAGAGTAACCCTGAACGGACACTGTCTGGTAAACCAGATCCCTGTTCATCAAACCGAATTCGCCAGCGATCCTAAAACGCCGGTAGCCACCTCTCGCATTGCCGATCTTCTGGCGCAGCAGGCTGGCCTGAAGGTACAGGAGCTTTATCTTGAGCAGGTTCGCTCACCAGACCTTGATCAGACGTTAAAACTGCTGGCCAAAAATGAGCCAACCCTCGTCGTTGTCGATGCCGTAACCGAAGAAGATTTGCTGGCTGTGGCTCAGGCTGCGGTACGTCTTGACTGTCGTTATGTGCTGGCGGGCGCGGCAGGTCTGGCCAATGCCTTACCTTGCTCTGCTTACCTTACGGCGCGCGCAAAACTGCCAATGCTCATTGTTGCCGGATCGATGAGCGAAGCAACACGGCGGCAGGTTGCCTGCGTTAGCCAGCAGGAAAATCTACGGATTGTTGATATTGAGGTGCAGGCCTTGCTCGGTAGCGAACCGTATCGGCAGGTGGATGAACTGGCCGGGATTGCCGTCCGCATACTGCATCAGCGGCAGCACTGTGTGCTGAGAACCTGCCGCGACGAGCGTGACAGGGAACAAATTAATACTTTGTGTGAGCAGTGGCAGCTGACCAGGCAGGCGCTGGGCGAAATCATTAGCCAGCGGCTGGCGGAGCTGACGCTGGCTATTCTGGACCGGGCGCAGGTCGGCAGCCTCTTTCTGACGGGCGGCGATATCGCTATTGCCGTTGCCCGAATTCTCAACGCGCAGGGCTACCGCATTGCCGGAGAGATTGCACCCTGCATCCCCTGGGGAACGTTTACTCAAAGTGATATTGACGATCTTCCTGTGATTACCAAAGCAGGCGGATTTGGCAGTGAAAACATATTGCGTGAAGCTATCTGCTATATAGAGGAGATGTACAGTGAGGCAAAATAAAGTTGTAGCCGTAACTATGGGCGATCCGGCAGGGATTGGCCCGGAAATTATCATCAAATCTCTGGCCGAGGGAGCATTGTCCGGCGCGTCAGCCGTGGTAGTGGGCTGCGCCAGTACGCTGCAGCGCATTATGGCATTAGGTATTACGCCGCAGGCAGAACTACGGGTATTAAACAGCGTGGCCGACGCGCATTTTGCGCCAGGCATTATCAATATTATTGACGAGCCGCTGGCCGATCCCGCCGCGTTAAAGCCTGGCGTGGTCCAGGTCGCGGCGGGCGATTTAGCCTGGCGTTGTGTGAAACGCGCCACCGAACTGGCACTGGCGGGCGAAGTTCAGGCGATTGCTACCGCGCCGCTGAACAAGGAAGCGCTGCATTCCGCTGGCCATCTTTATCCGGGCCATACTGAACTGCTGGCGAAGCTGACCGACACTAAAAACTACGCGATGGTACTTTATACCGACAGGCTGAAAGTCATCCACGTCACCACGCACATCGCGCTGCGTAAGTTCCTGGATACGCTGAACCGCGAGCGCGTAGAAACGGTAATCGGCATGGCAGAAACCTTCCTCAAGCGCGTTGGCTACGAGAAACCGCGTATCGCGGTCGCTGGCGTTAATCCCCATGCGGGCGAAAACGGCCTGTTCGGCGACGAAGAAATAACCATCGTCGGGCCATCGGTTAAGGCGATGAAGGAGCAGGGCATCAACGTGTCTGGCCCTTGTCCGCCGGATACCGTCTTTCTGCAATGTTATGAAGGGCAGTACGATATAGTGGTCGCGATGTACCATGACCAGGGACATATCCCGCTGAAGCTGTTGGGCTTTTACGACGGCGTCAATATCACCGCTGGCCTGCCGTTTATCCGCACCTCGGCCGACCACGGCACGGCGTTTGATATTGCCTGGACAGGTAAAGCGAAGTCTGAGAGCATGGCGATTTCCATTCAGCTAGCGATGCAGCTTGCATAAGGATATATGAAGGGACAAAGTCGCCTCGACCAGATTATGGACTATCTGAAAAGTCATAATCTGGTTACCGTCGATCAGCTGGTTGCCGCGATATCCGCGTCGCCAGCCACGATTCGGCGTGATCTCATCAAGCTCGATCAGGAAGGCGTAATCAGCCGTACGCACGGCGGCGTTACGCTTAACCGTTTTATTCCCGCGCAGCCTACCACGCTTGAGAAAATGCAGCGTCACCTGACGGAAAAGCAGGCTATCGCCATAGCGGCCACCGGCCTGGTGAAGGCTAACGATTCCGTCGTGCTGGACGCGGGCACCACTATGCTGGAACTGGCGCGTCAGTTAACGCATTTGCCGCTGCGCGTGATTACGGCAGATTTGCATATCGCGCTGTTTCTGTCGGAGTTCAGGCAGATTGAAGTCACTATCATCGGCGGACGGATTGACGATTCCAGCCAGTCCTGCGTCGGTGAGCATGGCCGCAGGCTGCTGCGCAATATCTATCCGGATGTGGCTTTCGTCAGCTGTAACTCGTGGAGTCTGGAAAAGGGCATTACTACGCCGACCGAGGAAAAAGCGGGGCTGAAAGAGGATTTGCTGGCCAATGCGCGCCGCAAAGTTTTACTGGCGGACAGCAGCAAATATGGGTCGTGGTCGCTGTTTTGCGCGACGCCGCTGCAAAATCTGACCGATATTATTACCGACGAGCAGCTGGGCGAGAAGGAAGTGCAGGAACTCAGCGGCCAGCCTTTTACGCTGACGCTGGCAAAGTAAAAACGGGCCGTCAGCGGCCCGTTCGTAAAACCTATAGCGTTTTAAAGCCAACAGACGGAATATTGCGTCCGTAATAGATTTCCCGCATCTCTTTCCACAGCAGATCGGTAATACGCTTGTGCTCCTGCGGCGTCAGGTCTTCCGGTCTGGTGTTAAACAGGTAGTGTTTCAGGTCGAACTCTTTCAGCAGCATCTTGGTATGGAAGATATTCTCCTGATAGACGTTCACATCCATCATGTCGTACATCGACTTCATATCTTCCGACATAAAGTTTTGAATCGAATTGATTTCATGATCGATAAAGTGCTTCACGCCGTTGACGTCGCGCGTAAAACCACGCACGCGGTAGTCGATGGTGACGATATCGGATTCAAGCTGGTGGATTAAATAGTTCAGCGCTTTCAGCGGCGAAATCACGCCGCAAGTCGAAACCTCAATATCCGCGCGGAAAGTGCAAAGGCCGCCTTCCGGATGGCTTTCCGGATAGGTGTGCACGCAAATATGGCTCTTATCCAGATGCGCAACCACCGAACCCGGCAGCGGGCCAGGATGTTCTGAATTATCAATATCTTTTGGATCGATCGGCTCTTCGCTGACCAGAATAGTAACGCTGGCACCCTGCGGCTGATAGTCCTGACGCGCGATATTCAGCACGTTGGCCCCAATAATCGAGCAGGTCTCGCTAAGGATCTCCGTCAGGCGGTTAGCATTATACTGCTCATCAATGTACGCAATGTATCCGTCACGCTCCGCATCGGTATTCGCATAACAGATATCGTAGATACAAAAACTCAGGCTTTTCGTCAGGTTGTTGAAGCCATGTAGTTTAAGCTTTTGCAATTTCGTTCACCCCCTTAAAATGCGCGGTCAGTCGGCCAGCGCATTCAACAGATATTGCGGCAGGGCAAAGCTGCCAGTATGGATCGCCGGATTGTAATAGCGGCAGGTCAGGCCAGCTTGCTGGTAGCGAGCCGCAAGCGTTGCCGTATCCAGCTGGCGTAGCGCCGGGTTGTCGCTTGCCCAGGCAAAGGTCATGATGCCGCCGTAATAGGTCGGGATCGCCGCCTGGTAGAAGCTGACGTCGCCAAAGTAGTGGCTCAGCTTGCGATGGCTGTTGATAGCCTCATCCTGCTGGAGAAAGCAGACGCCATTCTGCGCGACAAAAATGCCGTTTTCATTGAGGCAGCGCTTACAGCCTGCATAAAATTCTGAGGTGAACAGGCTTTCGCCAGGCCCGATAGGATCGGTGCAGTCGGAAATGATCACATCAAACTTTTCGTTGCAGCTGCTGACAAAGTTGACGCCGTCGTCGATCACCAGGCGAAAGCGCGGATCGTCATAAGCGCCTGCGTTATGGTTGGGCAGATATTGTTTGCAGAACGTCACCACGCCAGCATCAATCTCTACCATCGTAATCTGTTCGATGTTCTTATGGCGGCTGACTTCACGCAGCATTGCGCCGTCGCCGCCGCCGATAATCAGCACGCGTTTTGCTGCGCCATGCGCCAGCAGCGGCACGTGCGTCATCATTTCATGATAGATAAACTCATCGCGCTCGGTGGTTTGCACCACGCCGTCCAGCGCCATCACGCGGCCCAGCGCGGCGTTTTCAAAAATGACCAGATCCTGATGATCGGTTTGTTCGCGATACAATACCTTATCGACAGCAAAATACTGCCCAAAGCCGGTATGCAGCGTTTCATGCCACATCTCGTTATCAGCCATGACGAGGCTCTCCTGGTTATTACAGCCACAAAAATGGGGGCGATATCATAGCTAACTCTGACCGTGGTTGCACGGTCAAATTATAAGCTGAAAAAGCAGGCGGGGGTTATTTCACGTAGGCGAGCAGGCTAAGCGAATCGCGGGCCAGTGATTTGCATTTGGCATCATTAGGAACGGCGATACCGCTTAAATCGCGATAGCTGTCCGCGCCCAGCGATTTCATATTGAACGTGCTGTAATTGCTTAAATCCCAACGGTTTTGTCGGGCAAAAAAGACCAGCGCGCGGCGGATCTGATCGTCTGGCAGCGCCTGATAGCCACAGTCATTTTTCAGATAAACAAAGACGGCGGTCAGATCCGCCAGATCTTCCGCTTCCGACTCGCTCAGCGCAAAACTTGTCGATGAGAAGCCAAACAGACCCAGTAACAACAGAGCCTTAATGCTTTTCTTCATAATTGTACTCAACTGATAACAATACTCTGACGTTAGCACAGTTACCGCCTGGCGACAGTCAATTTCACCAGAGAAATATCCATAGAGGACTTTTTTTCTGCGGGAGTGCCTGCCGATGAGCCACGAAACTTGACCTTCCCGCCGGGGAAAGGTTTATGCTGCAACGATAACTGGCCAGTAAAGGAAAAGTTGATGCAACGTCGTGAGTTTATAAAGTTGACTACAGCGCTGGGCGCGGCCAGCGCGCTGCCGCTATGGAGCCGTTCACTGATGGCGGCGCAACAGCGTCCGGAGCTGCCGATACCCGCTTTACTGACGCCGGACGCGCGTGGCGTAATGAATCTTACCGCGCAGCAGGGCAGCACAAGCTGGCTGGGTCAGAAAGTCGCAACCTGGGGCTATAACGGCAGCCTGCTGGGGCCGGCGGTAGTGCTGGAGCGAGGCAAACCGGTGACGCTGAACCTGCGTAACCATCTGCCGGAAGCGACGACGGTGCACTGGCACGGGCTTGAACTGCCGGGCGAAGTGGATGGCGGCCCGCAGGCACAAATTGCGCCTGGCGCAACGCGAACCGTGAGTTTTACGCCCGATCAGCCCGGTGCAACCTGCTGGTTTCATCCGCATCAGCATGGCCGTTCTGGCTATCAGGTCGCGCAAGGCCTGGCCGGTCTGGTTATCGTGAAAGACGACGCGACGGAAAAGCTGCTGCTGCCGAAAATCTGGGGCATCGACGATATTCCGGTCATCATGCAGGACAAAAGGCTGCACGACGGCAAGATCGATTACGAGCTGGATATAATGAGCGCGGCCATCGGCTGGTTTGGCAACACTATGCTGACCAACGGCGCAATTTATCCGCAGCATGCCGTCCCGCGCGGCTGGTTACGCCTGAGATTACTGAACGGCTGTAACGCCCGTTCGCTGAACATCACGACCTGCGATCGCCGCCCGCTTTACGTTATCGGCAGCGATGGTGGCCTGTTAAGCGAGCCCGTCAAGCTAACCGAGCTGTCGATGATGCCGGGCGAGCGTTTTGAAGTGCTGGTGGATACGCTGGACGGTAAGCCTTTTGATCTCCAAACGCTGCCCGTGCGGCAAATGGGCATGACGCTGGCACCTTTCGACCAGCCGTTGCCGCTGCTGAGCATTCAGCCCCTTCAGGTGATGGCCAGCGGTTCGCTGCCGGATAAGCTGGTAGAGGTGCCGCCGTTGCCGCCGCAGGATGGCCTGAAAAACCGCTGGCTACAGCTGTCGATGGATGCGGAGCTGGATCGTCGCGGCATGCTGGCGCTGATGGAGAAATATGGCCGTACGGCGATGGCCGGAATGAGCGGCGATGCGCACGACAATGAATCGATGGACGGCATGCATGGCGAGATGTCCGGCATGAAAGATAACGCCTCTCAGCCAATGGCCGGAATGAACGGCGACAGCCATGCAATGAACCCGTCCGGTGCCGGTTCTTCTCAGCCTGCCGCGCCATATGATTTTCACAACGGCAACAAAATCAATGGTGTTGCCTTCGATATGAACAAGCCTTCTTTCGACGTTAAACAGGGTATTACGGAAAAGTGGACGATTTCCGGCGAAGGTGACGAAATGCTGCATCCGTTTCATATTCACGGCACGCAGTTCCGCATTATTTCCGAAAACGGCAAACCGCCAGCGCCGCACCGCAGCGGCTGGAAAGACACGGTGCGCGTGGAGGGCTGGCGTAGTGAAGTGCTGGTGCGCTTTAATCATCTGGCCGACAGAGAAAGGGCCTATATGGCGCACTGCCATCTGCTGGAGCATGAAGACACCGGCATGATGCTCGGTTTTACGGTGAGCGCGTAGCATAATGAAAAATAACTTTATTTCAGTCATGTCCGGCAAGTTAGCTGACGAGCCTTTTGTGCATAGTTTTAGTTCAATTGAGCAACTGGCAAAAGTAATGTTGGCACCAAACCGGCTCGCCATTCTTCATACGATGGCTGGTGCGCAAGCGATGTCTATTCGGGAGCTGGCGCGCCGGATAAATCGGGATTTTAAAGCGGTTTATCGTGATGTGCAGGATTTACTTGCGGCAGACGTCATTTGCCTGGAAGAGGGTAAAATTGTTTTTCCCTTCGACGCTATCAAATTTGATTTTATGATTGAACGCAGCGCTGCCTGAACACTTTACCTTACGACAGGAACGGTCTTCCTGTCAGACAGTTTTGTGACGGTAGCTGCCGCAGTCCTGTTTGCGCTTTTATATCGGCAGGCAACAGCACGTTTTATTTTCTTTCCAGCATTTCCGGCACGCGTGCCAGTATCCAGTCAATAAAACTACGGTGCTTAGCGCTGGCATGCACATCCTGGCGCCACAGCAGGTAAACGGGACGTAGCGCAGGCAGCTCACTTTTCAGCAATGAGATCAGGCGACCGCTGCTGATATCCTCCGCTAGTAAAATAGCGGGCTGAAAAATCAGTCCGGCACCGGAAAGTGCGGCGCGGCGCAGAGCCTGGCCATCGTTACAGCTAAACGTCGCGTTCTCTGGCCAGATAAGTCCGTCATCGCTGCGCCAGGCGTTGCGCTTGTTCCAGTTGCTGTAACGCAGGCAGCGATGGCTTGCCAAATCGGCCAGATTTTCTGGCGTGCCGTGCTTTGCCAGATAAGACGGTGCGGCAGCAATCACCATACGATAGTCACCAACGTGGCGTGCAATCAGCGGGCTGTCTGAAGGTAACTGACCAATGCGGAAGGCAAAATCAAAGCCTTCTGCGGTAAGATCCACAAAGCGATCGCTCAGCTCCAGCTCAATATGCACAGCGGGAAAATGCAGCTGAAACTCGCTGCACAGCGTCGCAATGGCGCAGCTCCCAAGCGTGGTCGAAGCCGATATGCGCAGGCTTCCGGCCGGAAAACGGCGCAAGCTTTCAAGACGATTTTCTGCACTGCGCATTGCCGCCAGCATATTCAGGCTCTCTTCATACCAGGCGTGACCGGCTTCCGTCAGGGCCTGACGACGGGTATTGCGCTGCAATAAACTGGTCTGTAGCGCTTTTTCCATCTGCGCTACCATTTTCCCCACCATGACCGATGAGATATCCAGCTGTTTTGCCGCCTCGCTGAAACTGCCATTCTCAACAACGGCGACAAAGACTTCCATCCAGCGCAGCTTATTCATTATTCCTAACCTCAGGTTTTTTATCTTTAAAGTTTTCGGCCATTTTTCCCTTAATTGCAATATTGCAGTATGGAATCTGGTGAAAGCGGAGGATAAAAAATGAAGGTCATGGTGATTGGCGCGAGCGGCACGGTCGGGCGCGGGATTGTTGAAGATCTGAAGAGAGATCATGAAATCATACGTGTGGGTAAAACGCAGGGCGATTTACAGGTCGATCTAACGGATGAAAACAGCGTAAAGCAGCTGTTTGCAAAAAGCGGCAAGGTCGACGCCGTTATCGCGGCAACCGGCGGCGTGCATTTCGGGCCGCTGTCAGAGATGAGCAGCGAACAGTTTAATGCTGGCTTGCAGGATAAGCTGCTGGGGCAGGTGCGGCTGGTGCTGATTGGCAAAGAGTATCTGAATGCGGGCGGCTCTTTTACCCTGACCACCGGTATTCTGACGCAACATCCCATCCGTACCGGCGTTAACGCGACAGCGGTAAACGCTGCGCTGGAGGGATTTGTTCTGGCAGCGGCAAACGAGCTGGATTTCCGGATTAACGCAGTCAGCCCAACGGTATTGACCGAAGCGCTGGATAAATATGGCCCGTTTTTTCCCGGTTTCGAAAGCGCGTCGGCCAGCCGCGCTGCCCTGGCCTATCGACGAAGTCTGGAAGGTATTGATAGCGGAAAGGTTTATCGCGTCTGGTAGAAAGCTTTCTCTCCGCTTGCGGAGGAAATAGCCGGTGGCATGCTTAACCTGCATACCGCAGAGAAGCTTTCCCTGCGCGTGCGGGGAAATAAGGTAGACGCTGATACCGATGTGTTCCCCGCGCGAGCTTTCCCCGCGCGAGCGGGGAAATAAGCCAGGCGGTCAGGCACTAAAAAGTCGCGCCGGGCTATCCAGAACCGCAATTTTCGCGTTACTGCTTTTCCGCAACAAGCGGAAGCGTCAGCTGATTTTCAGCTATTCTCCGTCCGCCTGCATCAACAATTTTACTGTAAATAATCACTGGTGCGGTGCTGGTCGGTATCACCTGAAGCTCCACAACTTTTTCTCCGGAATCGGGCTTGATCTGCACCTTTCGTTCTCCCTTAGCCAGCATCTTCTGAGCTTGTCGTATTTGCCATACCAGCTTGCTGTGATGATGGTTTTTAGGCGTGTCGTTAATTATCCAGAGGTTAACTTTCCCGGCTTCTCCCTTTTTCCAGCTCGTGGTGACGGGATCGATTGAGGGCAGAAGCGGCTGGTAGGCGCGCCGTAGCGCAAAGTAGCCGGGTTTAGGATGACGCAGATAATCGATCACTCCCCAGTTTATGGAGGGCCAGGTTTCAACGAACATAAACTGGAACAGCGCCGTCACCGGCTGGAAGCGTTGCCGACGATAGCTTTCTGCCGCCAGCGCCACCAGCAGGGCCTGATAACGCTGCGTGTTAGCAATAAAACTCTGAATGTTTTCCCCACGAGCGATCCCGGCATTTTTAAACGTCTGGATAGGCTGAAAGTTATGGTATTTCCAGCTGATCCATTTTGGATCGGCGGGCTGCGTGGTTGCTGGCCACCAGTCGCGGCGGGGAATAATGGTTTTAAGCGTGGAGAGTGCTGGCAGCGCCTGCGCGCCAAACTCGGTAATGGTAGCCGTTTTTGCTGGTTCAAGCAGGTTATTAAGGGTGCCAAAATACCATCCGGCCCAGTAATGTTCTTCCACGGCCGAAAAAGGGTGCACGATACGGCTGCGATCCTCAGCCAGCGTATCCGCCACGCGCTGCATTAAATTACGGTTAAGATCCTTATTCCAGTCCGGAAAACGCTTTTGCATCCACGGCGAATTAAACGGCGGCTCATTTTGTCCTCCCCAGACTACAATGGCCGGAGCGTTGCCAAACTGTTCTACCATTTCGCGGGTTTGCCTGACGGCATTATCCGCGAACTCTTTGCTGTCGTTATAACCCCATTGCAGCGGCACATCCTGCCAGATTAATAATCCGCGCTCGTCCGCAGCCTGATAAAGCGCGCGGCCTGCTACGTGGCCGTGTACCCGAATAGCGTTAGCATTCATTTTTTCGACAAGGTCAAAATCACGGGCGTAACGCTGTTTCGTCATGGTGCCCAGCCAGGGCGACCCGATATAGTTAGTGCCCCGAATAAACATGCGCTGTCCGTTGACAAGCCAGCCCTTATTCTCGGGTTGCTCAATGACCTGGCGTAGCCCTGTCCTGCTGTTGCGGCGATCGAGTACGCCTTTCTTATCACGTAATGTTGCGCTGACCTGGTAAAGGTTCGGCTTGCCGTAGCCAACAGGCCACCAGAGATGCGCCCCTGGCATAGGAAGAAGCAGGGTGATCCTTTGCGTTACGTCCCCGGTTGCCTGTAAGGTTACCGGCTGACGTAGCTGATAGTTTTTTCCCGAAAAATTATCAGGTCGCGCCGTCAAAAATAGCTCGGCCTTTTTTTCAGCCGGTGCACGATAAACGACTTCCGCACGCAGTTGGGGATGCGCCAGTCCTTGCGACCAGTCGGGCCGTAAAATCAGATTATCAATGGCAACGTCACGGCTGAGGCGCAGTCGTACCGGTGCCCAGATCCCGCCGGAATTAGCATCCTGCCCCTGTGGCGACCATGCCCCGCCAGGCCGTGAATCGTGCTGGGTCAGGATGCCTTTCATCAGGTTTTTACGTAGCGGCCAGTTTTTTTGGGGATCTTCAAACGGGCTGTCGACGCGTACCGCCAGCTGATTGTGACGGCGCATCTCCTGGCTGACGTCCACGGCAAACCGTTGAAAATAGCCTTCATGATGCGCACGCTGGCGGCCATTGAACCAGACGTCGGCGTAATAATCGACGCCGTCGAATTCCAGCGTGGCCAGCTGGCCCCTTAGTTTCGGGACGGTAAAGCCTGTGCGATACCAGAGCGCCCCCTGGTGATCCCAGCCTGCGCTGTACCAGTTGGCCGGCACCCGTAGTTCCCGCCAGTTTTTATCGCTGCCCCGCCAGCCCGCAAAAGCAGGGTCGTTACCATCATGCGCGCGCCATTCTCCACCCAGCGGCCATGTCTGAGGCGTTTCCACCGCAACGGCGACCGTGGCGGAAAAGGTAAAAATCAAAGCTATAAGGCTACGGATCATGGCGTCTCCTGCAGATCGTCCAGCTGGCGCATAACAGCTTCTACCGCCGGTGTTAAGGACGCGGTCCAGGCTGCGCCATCCAGAGGTGCTTCCTGTTCTGCCGCCGTTTCGATTTGCTGAAGCAGCGCGGTCAGTACCTGAAAGCGAAAGGCTGAAGCTTCGCCGCGTAGCTTATGTGCCAGCCGTCGTATCCGATCCCGGTCCGCGTCGGCCAGCGCCTCTTTCAACCGGGCGATGTTTTCAGGAAGCTCGGTAGCAAAAAGCGTCAGAAGCTCATCCAGCAGCGCATCGTCGATCCCAAGCTGCGCAATCAACGTTTGCCTGTCCGGCAAGGCCTCTGGCTCCCTCTCTTTCAGCGGCAGCGCCATTACCCGGTTTATTTCAGCCTGAATAATCTCCATGCTCATTGGCTTGGCGATATAGCCATCAAAGCCGTGCGTCAGGCAAAACTCCTCATCGCCTTTCATCGCATGCGCGGTCATGGCAATAATCCGCTGGTGGGCACGAGACGGATTATGGGCTTCGCGGTCGCGGATCAGGCGAGTGGCGTGCTCGCCATCCATCTCCGGCATTTGCAAATCCATCAGAATCAGATCCCAGCGAGTAGTATCGAGCAGTTCCAGGGCTTCAAGACCGTTGTTGGCAACCGCGAACTCGTGGCCAAGGCGGGTCAGAAAATGCGTTGCCAGCTTTTGGTTCACCAGATTATCTTCGGCCAGCAAAATGCGTAACGTCGTGCCGCGTGCCACCGTTAAGGGCGCGGCGGGCGAGGGGGCGGACAAGGAGGCTGGCTGTAGCCGTAACGCGGCCAGGATCGCCTCATAAAGCTCCCGCTGGTCGACTGGCTTACTCAGAAAATGCGTGATCCCGATGCGCTTCATCTGCTCCGCATCCATATGGCGGCTCATGGAGCTGAGCATAATAATCTGGCAGTGCGCCAGCTCCGGCGTCGCTTTTATCTCCTGGGCCAGCGTCATTCCGTCTTTTACCGGCATCTGCGCATCCAGCAAAAGCAGAGGGAAATCAGGCTGTTGCTGTAGCAAGACCAGAGCCGCCTCGGCACTCTCCGCCAGCGTGGGCTTCAGACCCATATTCCGCAGCATATCGCTCATTAAGTGCCGGTTGGTGGCATTATCATCAATGACCAATACGGGAACGCTGGCTAAAGGCGGTGAGGCCTTCAGCGGTTCAGCGGCACTCTGTACCGCGACGGGCAGGCTAAAGCTGAACACGCTACCCTGGCCGGGCTCGCTTTTGACGCTGAGTTCGCCGCCCAGCATCTCGACCAGCCGCGCCGAAATGGTCAGGCCAAGTCCCGTACCGCCATATTTTCGAGTCGTGGACGTATCAGCCTGGCTGAAAGACTCAAAAATAATCTGCTGTTTCTCTTTGGGAATGCCAATACCGGTATCGCGAACCTGAAATTTTAAGCGATGCGGCTGTTCGAAGGTGACCGAAAGCTCCACTTCCCCGGCGTGCGTAAATTTCAGGGCATTACTGACGAGGTTGGTTAATACCTGGCGCAGGCGAACGGTATCCGTCAGAAGTTTGAGCGGCGCTTCTGGAGCAACCTGTATTAACAACTCTATATTTTTTTCCGACGCGGAAGGCAGCAGTGGGCGTATCACCGACTGAAGCCAGGGGCGTATTTCGAACTCTTCTTCATCCAGTTCGATTTTACCCGCTTCGATTTTCGAGTAATCCAGAATATCGTTGATAACGCGCAGCAGCGTATGGGCGGAGTGATAAACCAGCGTCATGTATTCCCGCTGCTCTTCCGTCAGTGGGTTATCAAGACAGAGCTGGGTCATGCCAAGAATGCCGTTCATCGGCGTGCGAATTTCATGGCTCATATTGGCAAGAAAAGCGCTTTTCGCTTCGTTAGCGGCACGCGCGGCGGCCACCGCCTGCAAAGAGAGCTGTTCCGCCTCTTTGCGTTTGGTAATGTCCTGTAGCGTCCCGATAACCCGTGCCGTACCGCCTTCTACCGTGACGCTGGCGACCTGGCCTGACAGCAGCATCCAGCGGTATTCGCCGTTAAGGTGAAGTAAGCGGATCTCTCTTTCAAAGATAGGCAGCTGCGAATTACTGGCGCTGGCAAACAGCCGCTGAAGCGGTTCACGATCTTCAGGATGAAGCAGCGTATCAAGGAAGCTTGAGCTGTAGTGCCAGGTTTCACGCGGATAGCCAAGCATGTTGAGTAAGGCGTCGTTAACCTGTAACAGGTCGTTATCCTGCTGCCAGTCCCAGATGCCAATTTGTGTCGATTCTGCCGCCAGAACAAAATCCTCGTGCAGCTGCTGGCGCGACTCGTTAATAAGCTCAAAGCCGGACATATCAATATGCAGGCTGACGATGCCGCCCTGCGGCGTGCGGTTGTGCTGCACAAAAACTTTCCGGTTACCGATGCGCCGCATTTCGCTGTGATTATCAAGCCGACAGCGACTCACCAGGTTTTCCACCATATCCTGTTTGCGCTGGTCGTTTTCCGTCATATAGACCGAAGCGATAAAATTTTCCGCTATCTGCGTCAGCGTCATCCCCAGGCAGAGACGCTCCTCTATTCCCGGATAGAAGCGTACTACCTGCTTGTTGTAAGCGGTTAACCGCTCGTTGGCATCGTACATAAGTACCGCTGCGCGCAGCGAATCAAGCGCTTGAGGTAACTGAACTTCAGGCATAGTCTCTCCTAATCTGCGGCATCAGCGGTGCTGGCAACCACTGGAAAGCAGCGCTGCGGTGCGGTAAAAGGGTCGTCCAGCTGCCGCCGAAAATAGCTTTGCGCAGAGATTTCACCGTGACGGAGCAGCGGCCCCATATTGCTTTTAAAAAACAGCGCCTCCAGCACCATAGCGTTAGTGGAAAGCGTGATAGCGTGGTTATAGCTGCCCGTAGCTTCCACGCGGCCTTCAAACCAGCCGCGAGCGGGATCGTTTTGTAGCCGGGTCATTTTCATCAGCGCATCGGTAAAAGGCGTGTCCCATAGCGTCCAGAGTCCGAACACGGCCCGGGTCGAAACCTGAGCCAGCCGCGGTACCCATTTGCCCTCGTCCGACAGCGTGTTCCAGGCGTAGCCGTTGGCAAAAATGGTGTCGTTAACGTGCCACGGTGGCGCAGAGATAGAAAAGTCGCTGCGGGCGGTCAGAATTTTTTCTTTTTCCCAGCGCATTTCCTGCACGCGATAAACGTTGCTGGCGCGCTGGCGCAGCAGGTTGATAACGTCACGATCCGCGCCCGGTAATTCCCAGCCATACTCTATGCCGCTCAGGGCATACGGCGTGGTGGTGATAGCGGATGGCGTCCAGGTCGTACGGGGATCGCGCGCATCAATATCAAGTGCAAGGCCGTTAATGATGACGTGCTGCGCGGGAGGCCGTAGCGATTGCTGATTAGCAAATCCCCACAGGCCAAAACCTGCCGCGCTGTATTCGCTGTCGCCAAGCCGACCCTCTGCACGGGTAATCAGCTTTTTATCCTGCATCTGGCCGCTGTAAAGCTGGCCTTTATCATCCACGAGTCGGCAAAAATCCCAGCGCAGAAGAGTACGCTCCAGGTATTCGCTGTATTCCGGATGAAAAGCCGCGACGATGCGCAGCGCCATCAGCAGCCGGGCAATATCACGTGACGACCAGCCAATCACCTGCGGCGTATTGCCATAGCCGACCATCTTCACCGTTTGCGTGTTGTAAAGCAGGTTAGGCAGTTTGGCCGGGGTTAGCGGCATCTGGTTCAGCGTGCCGAGCAGCAGCGTCAGGCGCTGGTCGAAGGCGGCATCGTCTATCAGGTTGAGCTGCCGTGCGGCGGTCAGGGCAATAAGAACATCGCCCATCTGCCACAGGCTGGCGACCGGCCGCTTATCTTCCCCGTTTACTAGCCCGCTGCCCGCCTGGCTGTTATTTTCAAAATAGCGCCAGGCAATGGTTGCCCAGCGTTGCTCCTCCGTATTCAGCTTGCCCATTCGTGCAGTGGTATGCCATCCGCCGTTCACCAGCCAGCGCCAGCCCGCCGCGTCCTGGCGCGCCAGCAGCCAGCCAGCCGCCGCCAGCAACACCAGCAGCAGGATAACGACACGCGTTACTGTTTTAGGCATGAGGTGGCTACCGGCGGCAGTTTAACGGGCGCCTGGCTGTCACAGCGGGCGCACTTGCAGGCGCGGCAGGATGGTGCCGTACGCACGGCGGTTCCGCTTTGCTCACACCAGGTTTTAATGCCTGGCGTCACGCTAAGAAACGGGCGATTGCGTTTGCCGTTGTTCTCTTCAAAGGTGTCGACCAGACGTTTCTCCCACATCGAGGGCGCATAGTCGCTCTTGCGAGGATCGTTGCTGTTAAAGCGCAGCAGCTTGCCCTCTTTTTTAAACAGCAGTGCTTCGAGCATGATGCCGTTATTATTGGCGGTAAACTCTTTGATTGGCCCGTCGCCGTTCTCATACAGCCCTTCGTAATAGCCTTTATCTTTTTCATCAGCATTTTCAATCGCATCAAACAGACGATCGGTATAAGGCGAGTCCCATAGAACCCACATGCCGAGCGCTGCCTTCAGCGATACCGCCGCCACATTAGGGACATACTGGCCTTTGTCGGTGATGGTGTTCCAGTTGTAGCCGTCGCTGTAAACGGTGTCGTAAACGAAGTAGGGTGGCTTATCGAGCTGATGTTCCGATCGCGCGGTCAGCGTCCCCGTAATCATGTAGCGATTTTCCTGCGCCTGATAAACGCGATCGGCAAAATTCTTCATCCAGGGATGGCTGAAATTGTTAGGGCTGTTCGAGCGGTCTTCACTGTCGTCCCAGCCCATTTCCAGCCCGTGCAGCAGATAGGATTCGGTAACAACATAGTTATGCTGATTCGTTAAGCGTGAGTCGCGGGAATCGTAGGGCACCAGCACGCAGTAGATATCCGCAAGGGCATAGGGCTCTGGCCGACTTGCCTGACAGGTGGAAAAGCCCCACAGCTGATAGCCTGCCGCCGCGTACTCTTCGTAGCCGAGACGGCCTTCCTGGACATACTGCGGCTGCTTATCTTTATCCAGATAAGCGCCATAAAGCGTTCCGCAGTCATCCACCACATGGGTGAAATCCCAGCCGAGCACTACGTTATCAATGTTGTTAGCGTGTTCCGGATAGCGTTCTTTGATGATCTTCAGCCAGAGCAGCATGCGGCCAATATCGATAGCGGAAAAACCAATCTCGCCCGGTTTGTTCAGGTAGTTCACCTTTTGGGCCGTGATGGTGTTGTAGGCTTTGTTAGGCACCTGGTTTTGAAACAGCACCAGCTTGTTAAGCGTGGCCATAAACTGCAAAAAGCGGCGGTCGAACTCCGCTTTATCAATAATGCCCAGCTCTCTTGCTGCGGTCAGCGCGGCAAGATAGGACGCGCTATCCCACATGGTGGTAGAAGGATATTTGTTTACCGCATTCACCAGCCCGGTAGTGGGCTGGTAGTTAGCAATAAAATAGGCCCAGGCATTTCTTGCTATGTTCATTTCACGCGGCGTTAATTCGCCATGTCGAACTTTATAATCGGAAGCGGGCAGGCTTATCGCCGCCTGTAGCGCGGGTGCCGCCAGCATCAGCAGCATCAGCAAAAGGCCTGCACGGGTTTGACGAAGCCATAATAATTTCATTTAGAAGCGACTCCTTGTTGCGGGCTTATAACGGCTGACGCCGGAGCAGGGCAGCCCAGGCAAAGTAGTTGGCCATGGGCAATGTAAGAGAGGCTTTCCAGCACCATTGCGTTAGTGTCGGCATTCACAGCAGAATTCATGCTGCCGTCGGGATTGAAGCCCGCTTTCCAGCCTTTTCCCGGTTCTATCATTGGCAGCATCTGCTGCCGTAGCGCTTCGCTCCAGTGGTTGCGAAACAGAGCGTACCAGGCAAAAGCGGAACGGGTAGAGACAAGCGCACGATCGGTAAGCGCTTCGCCTGCATGATTATTGTCCTCCTGCTGCGGCTGACTGCCCGGCAGGGCGCTGGCAAAATCGGGCGCCTGCTCGGCGTAATCCGCATTGATTTCACCCTCATTTTCCGGCTTGCCGGTGCGCTGCTGTAGGATTTGCATCAGACGCCAGGTTATCTCTCCGCTACGGGCATCGAAACCCTGTTCCAGACCGCTGAGCAGATAAGGCAGGCTGACCAGAGAGGGCTGTTTTCCCCACGGCGTCCGTATGCCTTCATCCGGCATGGCATAGCCGTCGATCTCTATCATTTTCAGGCCATCCGGCGGCTGGCTAACGGCGAGACCGGCAGCGGCATTGATCAGCCGCAGCACGCTACCCGCATAAAGCCGGTAGCCGTAGCTGCTGCGCGGATCGTCAGTACGAATAACCCAGCGGTTAACGGGCAGGCTGGCACCTTGCGGCCCGCTGCTCTGCAATAGCGCGGCAAGCTGCCACTTAGCCAGTAGCTGGTTGACCTCAACGGCGTGCTGTGGATAGCGCCAGAGTAAGATCTGTAACGGCATCAGCAGGCGACCCATATCAATGGCCGAACCGACATTGCCATTGGGTGAGGCGATCGGCAACAGCGTATCCGCATGATAGAGGGCGGCAGGCAATCCTTCAGGCTGAAGCGGCAGTTCGCCAAGGGAGGCAAGGGCAGAGGTAATCCGGTCGTCAAATTCGTCTGCGGGAATAATCTGTAGCTGAAACGCCGCAATCGTAGCCAGCAGATAGCTGCCGGTGCTCCAGAGGCTTAGCCAGGGCTTAGCCGCTTCGGCATTTACCAGGCCATTGGGCTGGCTGTTGTTGATAAAATATTGCCAGGCGATGCGCGCCCAGACGGCCTCGTCGAAGGTAAGCTCACGCGGCTGCGGCAAAGGAGGAAAACTTTTGCTCAGTACAATACCGTCAGAGGTTTCAACCCGTGTAGGCATCTGCCTTTCTACCCACAAAACGATGGCAAAACCGAGCAGAAAGCCGATCAGGATAGTCAGATAGCTGCGGGCGCTGAGAATACCGGCTTTCAGGCTCATACGGGACCCGCCTCCTGCACGGTTGGCGGCGTCCACATGGCTGCCATAATCATTGGCATCATGGCAGCAATATTTACCGCTCCCCAGAAGATATTAATCACATAACCCGACGGGTCATCGACGTTGCCTCGCGCCACCTGAATGCCGCCCCAGATAAGCCCCAGCAGCGTCAGCGCGACAATCGCCAGCTGCGGCTTGACCAGATAGAGAAAACGGCCGGACTGCCGCTCTTTTGGCGTGACGTGGAATTTAACCTTTTCTCCCCGCAGCACCGTATTTAGCGCGCGCAAATTGACAGAGAAAAAAGCCAGGTAGGATGAGCGTCCATCCCAGGCGGAAATGCCCCATGTGCCGAACATAAAGGCCAGCTCGGAGACGATAAAAAACGGCAAAAAATGCAGATAAAAAGGCGTGGAATAGGCCGACACTGGCGGAATACCGGTAAAAAGGTAAACCAGCGGAGAGATGAGAAAAACCGTGTTCCAGATGCAGGCAAGATAGGACCAAAAGGTAGTACCGTACATCAGGGTTTGCCCCAGGCTTAGCCTGAAGCGCCGACGGCTGAAAATTTTATCGTGGAACAGAATATCCAGCGAGCCAGCGGCATATTTAAAACGCTGGATCATCCAGGTTAAGAGATCCTGCGGCGACAGCATTTTAGATTCGATACCGGGATGCATCACCGACCGCCAGCGACGGCCGCTGTCGCCGTGCAGCACGATAGAAGTATAAATGTCCTCGGAAACATGGAATTTATACGGCGTTAGTTCGGTGTCGTTAATTACGTGGGGACGCATCGCCATACTCAACGCGGCCCGCGTCTCTTCATCGCTGATATCGCGTGTATAGCGTGCAATTTCTTCTTCGACAGTAAAAACGTAGCTGCGCAGTGCCGCCTGCATAACCGCTTCACGCCGATGGATGGAGGCCGCTCCGCAGCAGAATGCCGCGTTAGCCCAGTTGCGCCGCCGCAGGATCACATCATAAAACATGCGCGGATCGTTAAAAAAAGGATCGCTGCCGACGGTCAGACGACCAAACACGCCCTCGGTCAAACGGCCGAAAAGATAGCCCGGTAGCCCGGCACGACGACGCAGCCAGCTGGCGAAGCGTTCTCCTTCAGGCAGATCGTAAAACCACTGTGGCGTCTGTACCCAGGCAACGTCCGGATCGCGGAAGTAGCCGAGCGTATTCGCCAGCAGCGTGGGAAATACACGAGTATCGGCATCGCAAATAACCAGAAAGTCGCCGTCGGTCTGCTCCATCCCGTTGCGGATATTGCCCGCCTTGAAGCCGATATTATTCTCACGGCTAATATAGCCGACGCCTTCCTGCTCGCAGACCGCGCGCATTTCAGGCCGCTTGCCGTCATCAAGAACATGGATCTTAAAAATGATTTTGCCGGGATAGCGCATTTTCAGCGCGTCCTGAATAGAAAGCCTGACCAGCTCCGGATCTTCCGAATAGGTGGCAATAAACAGATCTACCTTCGGCGGGCGGGATTCACCCTGATCCTCAGGCTGCAGGCAATCGTTAATATCTTCTGGCGCCGAGAAGCGCGGAGGATCTTTTTCCTGCCAGATATTGATAGTAAACAACAGCGTTCCGAACCAGGCGAAGGTTTCCGCCATAGCCAGCGGCACGGCATACCATAAGGCGTCCATATTCAGTGAAGCCGTCCAGCGCCAGCGGATGTAGTTGGCCCCCAGAATCAATCCGGCTACGGCAAGAATTTGCCACGCTTTTACCACCCATGCTGGCGTGGACAAGGGGTCGGGCGGGCGGCGCTGCTCAAAACGTGAAAAATAGTGATCCATTGGCGTCCGGTCTCTGTCTGATAGGGCCGTTGTATGCTTTTTCACCTGATGAAATAAAAACAGTAAGCTGTATGAAGGTGTTTACTTAAGTTGTTGTTAACTGGAATCATAGTTTGTGTAAAGGCTATTGCAAGATACGTAAAGGTAATGATTCCTGGTTGTCTTCTAACCGTCTGTTATATTGGTGTTTATAATATTTTTTTATTTTCATGGCGGCTGCGTGACTTAAATCGCAACGTGTCTACACTTTTCTTTACGTGGTAAACGCGCTTTTTCCTTATCATTCCGCTTCGCTTGATATTAATTATGGTAATGAATAATGGTGGATTCAGCTTCCGTTTCGCAGACTACAGCTATCGACTGGCGCGCCTGGCGCTATGCCGTTCCCGGAAAACGCGATTTGCGCATTGATATGCTGCGAGGCATTGCGTTGGTGATGATGGTGGTGGCCCACACCGAAATTTTATCGCTGGTAAATATTTTCACCTGGGAGCGTTTTGGTTTAACCACCGGAGCCGAAGGATTTGTGATTCTGTCTGGCTTTATGCTGGGCATGCTAAACCGCCAGCGCCTGCAAAAAGAGGTGCTGCTGACGATTGGCTGGACGCTGTGGCGGCGCGCCGCAAAAATTTATCTGGTTAACCTTACGATTATTTTGCTGATACTGGCGCTAAACAGGCTGAGCGTAGTAAATACCTTTGAGGTTACGCACTTTGTCGATCGCTACTCCGGCACCGTCTGGGCGCTTTTCCCCACCACGCCGCAGATCAAAGAGACCTGGTTTAATATCGTTCTTTACCTGCAAATAGGGCCGCACCAGACGCAAATTTTGGGCCTGTATATCTGTTTGCTGCTGGTTAGCCCACTGTTCCTTGGCCTGTTGCAAAGCGGGCGGGTGGTCTGGCTACTGCTTGCCTCGCTGGCGGCCTATATCAGCTATCAGTTCTGGTCAACGCGGCTGACGGTAGCAGAGTTTGAATTCGCCTTTCCTCTGCTTGCCTGGCAGCTTATTTTTGTCTGCGGCATGTGCTGCGGCTGGTACAAAGATGAACTGATGTCGCTGGCGCGCATGCCGCCAGGCCGCGTTGTTATGGGCATCATGGTCATTTACGCGCTGGTAATGATGTTTATTGCCCAGAACCACACCAACCCCTTTATGCCGCCAGCGCTATTGCTACACGTTATTCCGCCAGCGGATTTCAACTGGTTTTATCATCACCTGGCCGGAAAAAATGCGCTAGGGCCCTGCCGGGTATTGAATGATTTTTGCCTGATGCTGCTGGTGTATCTGCTTTTGACTTTTTTCTGGCAGCCTGTCGAACGTCTGTTTGGCTGGTTCTTGATCCCGCTGGGCCAGCATTCGCTGTACACCTTTATCGTGCACGTTTTTGTGGTGCTGGCAGTCAGCCAGTTTGTGCATTTTGATCTCTGGCATCATGCCTGGTTGCGCAACACTTTTATTCATCTCAGCGCGCTGGGCCTGCTGTGGTGGATGGCGAAAAAAGAGATTGGCGGCCGCTTTATCCCTAATTAGAAGAAGGAAAACTGCATGTTTTATCGCGGGCGGACAGCGCTTAACCGGGGGCTGCTGTGGGTGCTTATCTGCGCGGCGTTTCTGCCCTGCGCGCAGGCCGCCACCACCGATAATGATACCGTGTCGGCCAGCAGCGAACCCTTGCAGGCCGCTGCGCTCACCAGCCGCTGGAGCCGCCTGTTTTCCGGCAATAAAAATAAGTTTTCCGGCGCGCTCAGCTTTTCCAGCGGCATGAAACAGCAGCGGCTGACCATTCCAAACGGCTCGGCCTCTGCACAGCAAAAGAAAAAAATTAATCAGCTGCTGAATCTCAGCCTGCAATATTCACCGTACAGCTACTGGTTTGGCAACGTCATTCTCCGCGCGCCGATTACCGATTTTGACAAATACACCACGGATTTTCGTTACAGCTTTGGCTATGACGACTGGCATCCCAACACCTTTAGCCTGGTTTACAGTAACTATGGCGATAACCATTTGTTTACTTCCGGCAATGCGCGCCATACCTATTTTGAGCAGGGCGCTTTTACTTTCGCCTATAAATTTTCTTTGCCGAAATCTCTGGAAAAACATCTGCTGATCAATAAAGGCGATGCGCTGACCTGCCAGGTCGGCTACAGCTGGGTTCCGCGTTATTACTCGCTTGCCGACAACGATATTCGGGCAAATAAACAGGTTGGACTGGGCGGCTGCGGCTATACCTTCAAACAACACTTTTTTATCCGGGCTACCGCCTTCTGGTATCCCAAATCTGAGCAGCAACAGCCCTGGAACGGGGATTATAGCTACAGCTTTGGCTATGCAGGCTATACGCCAGGATCGTTTTCCGTGCAGTACAGTAACTACAGCGGAACCCACTTTCCTGGCCGCAGCAACAGCAATGCAAAGTTCCGTGAAGGTACCGTTTCCCTGATCTGGTTTCTGCCCTTCTGAGGCCACTACTATGTTAACGCTGCAATCTCAGCCCGTACTGGTCGTCGACGACGCAGCCACCTGGCGCAAGCTGCTGGCCGCACTGCTGAAAAAATGGGGATATCAGGTCTTCGAGGCCGAAAACGGCGAACAGGCGCTGGCCATACTGCTGGAACACCCGATCAACCTGCTGATCAGCGACTGGGAGATGCCGGTAATGGACGGCCTGACGCTCTGTCAGCAGGTTCGCCAGCGGGTGCAGGATCGCTATGTCTATTTGATCGTGCTTACCGCCCGGGAAAGCGTTGAAGATCTGCGAACGGGTTTTGCCGTCGGCGCGGATGACTTTTTGCGCAAGCCGGTTAATCAAATCGAATTACAGGCAAGGCTGCACGCAGGCGAGCGTGTTCTGCGGCTGGAAGCTACGCTGGCGGCCCGAAACAATAACTTAAGCGAAGCGTTAAGACAGATTGAGCAGGATCTACAGGCGGCGGCCAGACTACAGCTCAGCATTTTACCTCCGCACGCTCTGCACCATGACCCTTACTACGCCGACTGGCTGTTTATTCCTTCGGCGTGGGTATCGGGCGATATTTTTAATTTTTTTCCGCTCGATCACCAGGCCGTAGGCTTCTATTGCGTTGATGTCGCAGGACACGGCGTCAGCGCTGCAATGCTGTCGGTCGCTGTCGCCAGGCAATTTCTGCATGGTCGTACGGTGGATCGTTTTCTGTTTAGTGGAGAGGAGATTACCCCTCCTGCCCAGGTAGTCAGCATCCTTAATGAACGTTTTTGCGCGCAAAACCACGATGTGCTGAGCTATTTCACCATGATTTACGGCGTCATCAATTTACAAAGCGGTGAGGGAAAGCTCTGCCAGGCCGGCCATCCAACCCCTTTTATTGTCAGTTGCGGGGGTGACATACGCCACGTGGGCGATGGCGGCCCGCCGGTTGGCTTGCTCGAAGAGCTCAGCTGGGAAGAGAGCAGCTTCAGGCTTGAACCCGGCGAACGGCTCTGCCTCTATAGCGACGGCATCAGCGAATGCGAAAACCCGGAACACGTTATGTTTGGCTCCCGGCAGCTGGAGTCGCTGCTGGCTTCGCTTGGCAACATGCCGGTGGCCAGCCTGCTGGCTCAGGTGCAGCACAGACTTAATCTCTGGCGCGATACCGCGCCGGGTGAAAACGCACCGGCGGCGGATGATATCTCTCTGATGGTCATTGAACGTCAGCCGCTCTATCTGTCAAATGGAGAAAAAACCGATGAAAATTGAAAGAGAAAAACAGCAGGGCGTGACGCTGTTAACGCCCGTGACGCGACGGCTTGATGCTTCTGTCGCGCTGCGCTTTAAAGAAGAAGTGTTGGCCGTGATTCAGCAGGGCGAGAGTCGACTGGTGCTGGATTTTTCCCGCGTTGATTTTATCGACAGTAGCTGCCTGGGGGCGCTGATTTCGCTGCTGAAGGCCACCAGCGGCAAAGGCACGCTGGCGCTCTGCGCGCTAAACGGCAATATCAAAAACATGTTCTCGCTGACCCGCATGGATCGCGTTTTTACCATTTACCCGGAGCGGAGCGACGCGATAGCCGAACTGAACATGGGGGAATAAGCAATGACGCACCAGGTGCCTGATGAAGAGTGGCTGTTTCCGGCCACGCTTAACAGTCTGACCATGCTGGGTTCGGTTTTGCGCCGCTATCTGGCGCATTTCCCCGTTGATGAAAGCTGGATTTATCCACTCGATCTGGCGCTTTGCGAAGCCGCCAGCAATATTATTCGCCACGGCTACCCGACCCGGCAGGAGGCAGACTATCGCGTAGCATTCAGCCACGATGCGGGTGCGATAACCGTGATGCTGATTGACAGCGGAGTGCCCGTGCCTGCGGCGCAGCTTTCGTCTGCGCCATCGGTTGACGATGCGCTGCCAGAGCTGGAAAACCTGAGCGAAGGCGGAAGAGGCATAGCGTTGATGTATGCCTGCGTGGATAAAATTTGCTATCGATCGGACGGCGGCGTTAACCGGCTGGCGTTAAGCAAGATGCTGCCACCGGTAAACCGCTAACGAAAAAGTTTTTGCACAAATTCAATATAGGCCGGACGCCAGAGATCCATTTCGTGACCCAGACCGGGCACGCTGTGCCAGTCCGTAACGATGCCGCTGCGATCGAGCTGGGCTTTCAGGCCAGTCATGTCGCGTCCCGCAGTGATGTCGTCTTCGCCCGTCACCAGAGTAAACAGCTTAAGCTGGCGATTAACGGCGGTCGCTTTTTTGAGCTGCGCCGTAACGCGAAAGTCGGGCACGCTTTCCGTGGTGACGCCGCTGAAGATACCCAGCCACGCAAACTGATTCAGGTGACGCATGCCGCTGACCAGCGTCTGATAACCGCCCTGGGATAATCCGGCCAGCGCCTGACCATCTGCATCTTTACGCACGTTATAACGCTCTGCAATCCGGGGGATAATTTCCTGCATAAGCTCTTTATCGGCGGCCTGCGCATTACGCGGATAAAACGTCTGCCGGCGGCTGGCTGGAGGAACGCTCTCGGGGATGACGCCATCCAGATCGGTTTCCGTATCCGGCATCACTACCAGCATCGGGACGACTTTTTGTTCCGCCAACAGGTTATCCATGATTTGCGGAATACGGCCCTGTACCAGTGCAGAAAGGCCGGTATCACCAAAGCCGTGATAAAAGTAGAGCACCGGTAAAGGAGCCGTGCTTTTTTCCGCGCCTGGCGCAACCCAGACGGAAAGCTGCCGCTCACGGTTTAACACCGACGAGTGCCAGGTCAGCGTATGAATTTCGCCATGCGGCACTTCGCGTTCGTCCAGCAGGCTGCCGGGCACCAGGATCAGGCTGGTATTAACCTGACGCTGCGGTTTTACCTGTGCGCTGCCGGTATCAACGCTTCTGAAGCCATCCACATTAAAGAAATATTCATATAAGTTGGGCTGTACGGGGTCGCTGGTAAACGACCAGATACCGCGCTCATCTTTGGTCATGGCATGCGCGACATAGCGATCGGGAGTTGCACCGGTTACTACTTCTACGGCTTTAGCGGAGGGTGCCCAAAGTCGCCAGGTTATGCTGTTGTCCTTGTTTACGCAGGAAATATAGTTATCCGGCGCCAGCGTTTCTGGCGGCTTCGCGGGTAAAGGGATCGCCATCAGCGAGCTGCTCCATAACGCTGCGGCACAATACAGAACACGACAACGAATATTCATCAGAATTCCTTTACTAAAAAGAAGATGTTTTCATTGTGGCATAAGGTAAGAAAAGCGTGGGCCATTGCGTTTCGTAACAATAGAGACGGGTTGCCGGACGCGTCACAGCGCTGGTGAAACAAATTGCGCCGTAAGGAAACAAAGAAACACGGCGTTTTTATCTTCAGCCAGCGATAATAAGACGTCATTTCCGGCAGCGTTAAGGAGAATCAGATGAACCGGCGTCATTTTCTGGCGAGCGTTGCGGCCACTCTCGTCGCTACTAAAAGCGAGCTGTTATTTGCCTCCTCTTTGTATGGGCAAAGCCAGATAATCCCACTGTGGGATGGCGTTCCACCGGGCGGCGGCGGGCCTGAGAGTAAGATGATCGTGTCTGCAACGGGCGCTCAGCACCAGATTGCTGTCCCGACGCTGACCGTAATGACTCCGGCGTATCCGGACGGGCGGGCGGTACTGATCGCGGGCGGAGGAGGCTACAAGCGGATTGAAGCGGGCAAAGAGTCGCTGCCGGCCGCGCAGTGGCTGACCCGGCGCGGCTATACCTGCTACATTTTGAGCTATCGCCTGCCGAGTGAAGGCTGGAACGATGGGGCGTTAGTTGCTCTACAGGACGCGCAGCGGGCTTTACGCATTATCAGGCAGCGTGAAAAATCCGTCAGCGTGCTGGGATTTTCCGCCGGAGGTCATCTGTTGGGCATGGCCGCCGCACGCCCTGAATTCCAGTCTTACCCACCGACAGATAAGCTCGACAGCCTGCCCGCACAGGCAGACAGCGCCGCGCTGATCTATCCGGTGATTACCCTCGAAAAACCTTATACGCACACTTCTGTCCACCGTATTCTTGTCAGCCCGCATGCGACAGCAAAAGCGGAAGCCGCCTGGTCAGTGCAGAACTACGTCACGCTCGCCGCACCGCCTTTTTTTCTGGTGCAGGCAGAAGACGATCCTGTCTCCGATCCGGCAAACACCTTAATTATGTATGCAGCCTGCCAGAAAGCAGGTGTACCGGTTGAAATGCACCGTTACGCCAGCGGCGGTCACGGTTTTGGCATGGGCAAGCCCGGCACGCCTACGGCTGCATGGCCCCGGGCTTATGAGAAATGGCTGGAAAACAGAAGCGGAACGGGGAAGTAAATTACACCGCCGCCAGCGCCAGCCGTAAATCCTCAATCAAATCGTCTTTATTTTCGATGCCAATCGAAACGCGCACGGTCGCTTCGTTGATGCCGATACGCGTCCGGACATCTACCGGCACGCCAGAATGCGTGGTGCTGGCCGGATGGCTGGCAAGCGATTCGGTGCCGCCAAGGCTGACCGCCAGCTTAAACAGCTGTAGCGCATTCAGCAGCTTAAAAGCTGCCGCCTGGCCGCCCACGACATCAAATGAAAACGTAGAGCCTGCGCCGCTACACTGTTTTTGAAACACGTTGGCCGCAGGGGAGCCCGCTTCCAGAAACGGCAAATAGTGCAGCTTTTCAATTTTTTCGTGCGAGCGTAAAAATGCCGCAACGGCGGCCGCATTCTCGTTGGCACGTTCCATGCGCAGCGCCAGGGTTTCCAGTGAACGGCCAATCATCCAGCAGGAGTGCGGATCGAGCTGTGTGCCGATAGCGCTACGCAGATGCTTAATCTTTTTAATTAACGCCTTGCTGCCCATTACCGCACCGGCAATCAGGTCGGAGTGACCGCCAACGTATTTGGTCAGAGAATAAAGGGACAGATCCGCCCCATGCTCAATCGGACGCTGGAATACTGGTCCAAGCAGCGTGTTATCGCAGGCGATGACCGGACGATGCTGCTGTCGTTGTTCAATCACGTCCGCCACCCGCTTAATCAGCGCAACATCGACCAGGCTATTGGTTGGATTAGCCGGCGACTCAATCAGGATGACGGAGACGCGCCCTTGCTTCATCGCTTCATCAGCGGTAGCCTGCACCGAGGCTTCGTCCACGCCATCAGCGAAGCCAACGGAGGCCACGCCCAGTTTATGAAAGGTTTTGCTCAACAGCGTTTCGGTGCCGCCATAGAGCGGCTGCGAATGCAGAATTGCGTCGCCAGGCTCGACAAAGGCCAGCAGCGCAGTAGAGATGGCGGACATGCCGGAAGAGAATAGCGCCGCGCTTTCGGTGCGTTCATAGATCGCCAGGCGATCTTCGACAATTTCGCTGTTGGGATGGTTAAAGCGCGAGTAAACCAGGCCGTTCGCTTCGCCCTCTGGCGGTTCACGACGCCCGGAGACGTAATCAAAGAAGTCCCGGCCTTCCTCCGCGCTGTTAAAAATAAAGGTAGAAGTCAGAAATACTGGCGGCTTAACGGCACCTTCAGAGAGCGCCGGATCAAAACCGTAGTTCAGCATTTGCGTTTCGGGTTGCAGCTCACGATTACCGAGATGTGTTTTTTTTGAGTGTTGTACAGCCATACGATCTCCTGCCAACAAGGCATGCGATAACAAATTATTTTCAGCATAAGCTAACACGGAGGACATGACGTTCTTATATGAATTAAAATTCTATCGTTAAAACTTAATGCATTATTAAATATGGGTAAAACTGCATTTAGAAGTCTGTATGTCTGCATGGCCGTAGAAAGGCGAGGGTGGTCAGGCGAATAAAAAAGCCATAGCATATGATGAACTTTGCTGGCTTCTCTAAGCCATAACGATATTAAAATAGATTACAAAAACACCTTGAAAGTAAAATATATGGTTTTTCTTTTTGGCGTTTTTAGTTAAATTATTTCTTCGGTTTTAAAATTAATAAATGAAAAGAATTTTTGTGTTGGTGTTTATTCAGCATTTTTTGCTTTGAATACTGGCGACTGGAAAAGGCAGGGCTTGCGACGGGGGCGCCCGCTAACGTGCAGGCCATGCAGGACTGCCTGGTTATTACCCGGCAGGAGCCACAGCCGGAACTGCCCGCAAAGTCGGAGGTGGTGACCACGCTGAAGCGGGCCTGTAAGAAGCTGTCTGACCGTAAGCAGCGGGAGATCGCGGCGTATATTGAGCGGCTTCATCACCAGCTGCGCCTGCCAGCGCTGAGTTGCCCGAAGCATACGACGCTACCGCCCCGACAACCGCGTGGGCCATCGCTTTCGCTTCCGAGTTGCCTTCCGTCAGAACGTGGATTTGTTCAGCAAGGTAGGGTGAGGCCGCGCCACTGATGGCCTGACAGATATTTCCACCCGCCAGGCACTGGATAGCTGCCGTCGCTGCCTGGATACCCTGTTGCAGGCTGCTGCCTGTGCCGAACGGGGCCATCGCCGTACTGTAAGCCTGGTCGGCTATCTGTTTTTCTGTCGGGTTCAGGTTGCCTTTTCCGGCCAGCGTTTCTTTTGCTGCCTGAAGTGCCATCGGATCGCGCTTCGCTTTTTCGCCCGCTATCTGACCCTCAGTCCGCGCGATATCCGCAACCTGCGAGCCAATCTCCCCAATAAGCTGCGCCGCCTTCAGCCGGTTCTGCTCTTTCTCCTAGTCGAAGATTTGCACAAGGCCCGGATTCGCATTTTCCACATCCCGGCTTAAGTGGCTGGTTATAAAGTGAAGATCCCAGCTGGGAAGGGCTGGGATTTGTCACTTATTAATGAATAGAGATCACCTTTTAAATAAAGGTAAAAGGTGACAAGCAAACCAAAAAATCAGGCTTGCAGAAATAGCACCAAAGGTAGCACCTTTTAAGCCACGCCATAAGTTATCAAAATAAAAGATGCCTTCAGTTAAATAATTCAGCCCATCAAAAAAGATGAAAAACGCTACAACAATGAAACTCAATGCTAATTCAATTAGTAAAAAAACCTTGGCTAGCACTATGAGACTTTTTATCATTTCTTAGTCTCCGGTTTTTTTTCCAAATATCCTGGCGCCAGCCCGGATGCAACAGAGTCACCCATATTTCCAACAACAGATGGTAAAGGATGCTGGGATGCTGGTTTTGTGATTGTCCAGACACCTGTCGGCACCCATTCATACTGTTTCGATACGGGGTTAAGTATTTTATCCATTGGTACTTTGATAACGTTGCCAGTCGCATATCCGGCTGTTGCACCCGCCTTACTCAACAGAGCCGCCATAAAGGGATCATCCCCGCTGATTTCAGCCTGGTAATAGCCGCCCGCAGCATTCCAGGCCATTGTGGGGTTATAACCTTTACCTGCCGTAATGGCCCCGATCACTCCGGAACCGATCACGTCTGATAATTTTACTTCACCTGTTGTTCCGTACTGGATACCTGCCCCTGCGGCTACACCCACACCCACCGCAATAAGCTGCTCTTTGGTATTATTTACTGCGTTGGTAATAATAGCCTTGCCGCCCATTATGGCCACTGGCCAAGAGGTTGGGTCACTTATTATTGATAAGATACGATCACCTGTCGTTATATTTTCTTCCAGGAATTTAAGATCGCTTTCATTAAGATAATTAACCAGTGCTACCGCAGTCGGATCTTTCAGTTTTTCATCGAGTCGAATTTGTGACGGGTTAGCGTCATTCGCCACATTTGTGGCACCCTGTATCAACTCCTGCCAGGATACACAGGTAACACCGCCGTCAGTACAGGCTTCCTGAAGCTCTTTACTATTCTGGTTGCTGATTTCAATATACTTCTCAGCCACTTTCCCGCAGTCACCGCCGGAGGCTTTGCAGTCCTTCATTTCCTTGTCCAGTTGACGGGCTTCTTTTGAACTCAGCCAGTTAGACTCAACCGTCGTTTTCCCGGCCTGAGCCGCAGCCACCGTATCCGCCGTGCTGTCACCGGTTAACCCGCCTGCCAGACCTGCTGCCAGTATCGCCAGTGCGCTCACCGTCTGTTTCTCTGTCTCTGACAGTTCGCTGACCGGTTTGCCGTAGACATCTGTGGCTATCATTCCGGCTATCTCTGCCGTCGCGCCTGCCGCACCAACCAGCGCACTGTTGCCCTGCGCCGCCGCCAGTGCCGCATTCACCGCGGCGTGGGCTAGCACCTTACCTGAGTCATCCAGCCCGCTGCTCCCAATGATGTTCGCGATATACGGTGCAGAACCGCCCGCAGCAGCCTTCGCCAGGTCTCCTCCCGTCAGACCCTGCACCGCCGCCGTCGCCGCCTGGATTGCCATCTGCATCTTACCTCCCGTACCGAACCCGCTTTCATTAAACGCCTGGTTATAGAAGTTCTGGTACGCCTGGTTGCTGATGTCGTCTGCCGTCGGCTCTTTGCCCGGATTCGTCTTGCGCCAGTCAGACTCTGCCGCTTTCATTTGCTCCCGCCACACATCCGTCATCTTCTCATTTGCGGCCTTCGTCGCAATTATTTGCCCCTGCGTTCTGGCGATATCACTGACCTGAACGCCGATTTCCCCAATAAGTTGCGCTTCCTTCAGCCGGTTCTGTTCTTTCTTTTTGTTGAATATTCGATTTATTGATTTATTGATTTATTTATTAATCTTCCGTTCCTTCAACTTTCCTTTTATCCAGATGCCGCAAGCAAGTATTGTTCCACCAATACTACCTCTTTTTAAAGAATCAGAAAGAATCAGCTTCCAATCAAAATTAAATATGCCTATTTTGAAATAAACTATAATAGAAGCTATTAAATGGCTAAGCACTACAGCACAACAAAGAATGCAGATGCAATAAAAAAGTAATATAGATAAGTCTCTAATATTAATTTTCTTCATTTTCATTACCTTCATCTTTAAGGGCGTTTTGTACATTTCTTCCTGTAATCTCGCTTACAGTTGCACCTGTTACCGTTCCTATTATCTCTGCACTTCCTTCTTTAATGACAGGTTTCAAGTGCTCTGTAGCAACCTTACCTGCAACACCACCAAATATAGAGCCTGCTCCAGCGGCAATTGTGGAGCTAGTTGGATCTTCGCCCTTAATTCCACTTCCAATAGCAGCACCGCCCATATTTATGGGAGCTGAAGAGACAATTCCTTTTCCTGTTGTCGCTGCTGCCGTCACCCCGGCCATAATTACGTCCACATAGCTGAACGGATCTTTTCCTGCAAGCTGAACACCTATGTTAACGCCAACGCCGATTGCTGCATTAGCAGCCATACCTTTCACCGTGAGACCCAGCACGCTTCCGCCAAAAAGCAGCGGCGCATCACCTATGCTGGCATTCGATTTATGATAGCCCCAGGTACTCATTATTTTCTGAGCGCTGGCCATCGCTTCCGAGTCAGGATTGCGTTTTATATAATCCTGCCCGGACAGCATGCCTTTGACTAATTCCTGCGTCACCGCTGCGCCATATTCCTTTTCCATTTCAGCAGAATAAATACGCAGATAACCGGCCAGTTCAGCCTGTTCAGAGCTGCTCATTTGCGAAGGGTCTGAATTAAATTTAGAGACCAGCGCATCGCTGCGTTTATCTGCATTTTCCAGTTTAATCAGCTCATTGGCGGCGGCTAAAGATTTATCGCCCTGATTGATTTTCTCAATTGCTTTATCCAGTTTGTCGGAAGATGTGGCTCCCAGAAAATTATTCTCTACAGAGTTCTTACCCGCCTGAGCCCCGGCCACAGCATTCGCCGTGCTGTCACCAGCCACACCACCTGCCAGTCCTGCCGCTAATGTCCCCAGCGCGCTGATGGTCTGCTTTTCCGTCTCAGTCAGTTCACTGACGGATTTACCCGGATAAAGCTGGTTCATTACAAGCTGTGCCATCAGCTCGCCGCTGACCGCTCCGGCAGCTCCCGCCGGGGCGTTGTTGCCCGAGGCATAAGACGCTACCGCCCCGACAACCGCGTGGGCCATCGCCTGTGCTTCCGGATTGCCTTCCGTCAGCTTGTGAATTTGCTCAGCAAGGTAGGGTGAGGCTGCACCGCTGATGGCCTGACCGATATTTCCGCCCGCCAGGCCCTGGATTGCCGCCGTGGCCGCCTGGATACCCTGTTGCAGCGAGCTGCCCGTGCCGAACGGGGCCATTGCGGTGCTGTAAGCCTGTTCGGCTATCTGGTCTGCGGTCGGATTCAGGTTGCCTTTTCCGGCGAGTTGTTCTCGCGCGGCCTGAAGGGCGGCAGGGTCGTTCTTCGCTTTTTCGCCCGCTATCTGACCTTCCGTCCGTGCGATATCCGCAACCTGACTGCCAATCTCCCCAATAAGCTGCGCCGCCTTCAGCCGGTTCTGCTCTTTCTCCTTGTCGAAGATTTGCGCAAGCCCCGGATTTGCATTTTCCACATCCCGACTTAAGTCTGCAACATCCTGCTGCTGCTTTTCCCCGTCGCGGATTACAATCGTGCCTTCCGACACGGCTGCTTTTGTCGTGCTGTCCGCGCTGTCCGAACCGTTCAGGCCCGCCAACAGGCCGTTTGCCATATTCCCGGCGAACTGGCTGCCGATGCTGCCGCCCGTGCTGATACCCGCGCTCACGTGTTCAACCTCGTATTCCGCATGGTTGTGGATATCGCTGAAGCCCAGCGTGCCGGTGTCGAGCCGGTTTTTATCCGCGCTCGCCGTGGAGCTGATAACCGCGCCGTTCAGCTGCGTGTGCTTGCCCACGGTGATATCAAAGCCGCCGCTGCCGGCGAAAATACCCGACTGCTCCGTCACCGACTGCCAGTCGCTGTTCATTTTATCGCGTGAGGCGTTTACGCTGGCCGTTGCAGTGCCTGCACCGAAGGTATAACCGGCACCGGCACCGGCATTCTGCTGCTTCGCGTCAAACGTTTCGCTGTCCTGCTTGCTGGCGATGGTCAGGTTGCGGCCCGCGTCGACCTTCACCGTTTCGCTATTGACCTGCGCGCCGGCAAGCGTGGTGTCGCGGCCGCTGGCTATCGTTACCTGGTTGCCCGCGTTCAGCTGCGTTTCCACATGGCTGACGGCGTCCGCGTTTTCATGGCCTTTGCCTTTGTTAACGCTGGCCGAGACGTTAAGGCCCGTGCCGCCGCTGCCCGCCGTGATGCCGACGCCCACGCTGCCGCCTTTACTACTGTTATTGCTGCGCGTGCTGCTGGTTTCTTCGGCTGAAAACAAATTGACGTCGCGGCTGGCCGACAGCAGCAGGTCTTGGCCCGCCTGAAGCTGACTGCCCGCCACGGTGATATCGCCGCTTTCGCCTTTTACGCCGCTGCCGGTTGCGGTAATGCTGAGATTGCCGGCCGCCGTCAGGCTGCTGCCCCGTTGGGTAGTCTGTGCCAGCACGCTTTCCGATTTCGAGCTCTGGCTGCCGTAAGAGAGGCTGACGCCGACGGTGTTGTTGTTCGACGGGTCGTTACCTTTCGCTTCGTCCAGCCTGAGCGCCTGGGTGGCGCTGACGCCCGAAAGCGCTGCCTTCATGCCCTGCAACGCCGCCAGGCGGCCGTCGCTTTCTTCGCTGGCCTGTTTCGCCGTGGTGACCGCCGCGTTCAGCGCGGAGCCTGCGGCCCCCGACAATGCCAGCGTCAGGCCGGAGGTTTTCTGCTCGGTGATATGAGTCTGTGAAGACTGGTTTTCCGCTGCCAGAATATTCACTTCCTTCCCGCTCAGGCGAAGGTCTTTTCCTGCCAGCACGTCCGAACCCTGAACCAGCAGATTATTGCCCGCGCTCAGCGTCACGCTGCCCTGCGAGCTGCCGACCATGCTGCCGAGATTACCGTGGGTTACCGCATCGTCGGTGGTTTTCAGCGAGCTGCTGCCGACCGTGACGCCAATGCCGCCCGTGCCGGAAAGGCCGCTTTTTGTCTCCTTGCGCAGATGGTTTTCCCGGCGCGTTTCCTCCGTCGTGGTGAGGGTCAGATTGTTGCCTGCCGCCAGGGCTACATCGTGCGTGCCTGCCACGTTACTTCCTGAGACGCTCAGGTCATGTCCCGCCTGCATCCTGACCGTCTCGCCATCGAAGCTGCTGCTTACCGCACTCCGGCTTTGCACCTCATCATGCGTGGTGACCGATTTTTTCGACAGCATGCCGCCGCTGGTCTGGTGGCTGTTCTCGATAAGGTGATAAGAGGCGTTACCGCTGGTGAGGCTGATGTCATTGCCCGCCGCCACGCGCAGCGCGTTACCGGCACTGACCGTGGCCGCTGTGGCATTCAGGTCGTGGCCCGCCGACAGCAGCACGTCGCCGTTACCGATAATCTGGCTGCCGATATCCGTGCTCTGCGTCAGCGTGCGGTCGTTGCCTTTGCCCCAGCTGGCGCTCTCGCTGCCGGTGAGGGTGAGGGTGCCCAGGTTCAGGTCGTTTCCGGCAACAATCTGCGTCTGGCTGCCTGCGCCGCCGTTGCTGATTTGTGTGGCGGTGAGGTTAACATTGTTCATCGCCTGCAATACCAGCGTGCCGCTGTCGTTCTGCACGTAGATGCCCGCCGGACGGTCAAAGGTGATATTGTCCGGGCGACTGCCCAGCGTGCTGATGCTGTTGATATCGCGGCCCGCTATCGCCGTCAGGCTGCTGCTGCCCAGCAGCGTTCCGCCCGTATTATTGATATCGGTGCGGGCTCGCAGGTCAACGCGGTCGCCGCCGATAAAGCCGCTGTTGTTCAGATTATCTGCCGTCAGCCGCGTGACGTCGCGGCCTTTAATATGTCCGCTGTTGGTCAGATCGTTGCTGACGTTCAGCGAGATATTGTTACCCGCCAGCAGCGCGCCGCTGCCGTCCAGATCGCCTGGTTTAACGCGGGCATACAGCTGCGGCACCAGTACCTCTTGCGTGGTGCCGTCCGGCAGCGTGACGGTCTGTTTCACCAGCCATACCATGTCGCTGGTCAACTGCGCCATCTGTGCCGCAGTCAGCGCCACGCCGACGGTCAGGCTGTACTTTTCAGCAAAGGCGACGCCGGTATCCATCAGCGCCCGGAACTGTGCCTCATCATTGCTATAGCCGCTCAGGTAGCGGTTGCCGGTCAGCGCCACCACCTGCTGGCGGACAAGCTGCTGCTCGTAAAACCCGTCTCCCAGACGCTTCAGCACGTTGTCCGGATCCTGCGTGAGCCGGTTCTGCATATAGTCGCTGCCCAGCCACTGCTTTTTGTCGGTAAAGCGGGGATCGGTCTCGATCAGGAACGGCACGTTGCTGCCGGGATGCAGCTGATACAGGCTGTTATCCGGCAGCGTTGTGTTTGGGACGATCGCCCTGATTGCGGTGTCGCCATAGCCGTCTGGCTGAGCGATTTCCACCAGGTGCCCGGAAGGTGGGGTCAGCGGTGTCTGTCCGCTATCCGCAGTGATATCACCGGCGTGAATAATAGTGGTGTCTGCGCCTGAGGTATCACGCCCGGCGACGGTTGTTCCGCTGCCGCTGATGGCCGTATTTCCCTGCCACGTCATGGTCTGCAGGTCGATGGTCTGAATAACGTTCTCGGGGCTGTAGCCGCTGTAGTCCTTACCCTGTGACGTTTTCGTGCCGCCCCTGCCGTTGCTGGACTTTTTGGCATACCAGCGGACCTGCGTGCCGATATCGGTAATGACGCGCTGGCCCATCGTGGCGATATTGTTCAGCTCGCTAATCGCGCCACCGAGCAGGCCGCCAGCCACGATGCGGCTGTCGTGGTTATTGACCCGGTCACTGTTGATGGTCAGATTGCCGCCGGCCATAATCTGGCCCGGATCGCTCTCTTTTACCTGCGTTTCGGTGATGGTGCGCTCGTACTGATATTCGTAGAAGGTCCGGCCGCTTGAGCCGTCAGGCATGATGGCCGCGTGAACATTGTATTTGTTTTTAGTACTGGTATCCACATCGTCCCAGTCAAAACGGATGGTTGAGCCGCTCAGCACCGCTTCGTGATGAGAAGACCGCTCAACCATCACCACTTTGGTGACGAGATGGTCATTGATATTGTTAATTTCGCCGATATCAAGCGTCATATCCCCGATGGATTCCAGCGTGGCGCTGTGGTTATTAAACACGGCACTTTTGCCGCTGGCCTGCCAGCTGTCGTCCAGCACGCCGCCGACGGCGATATTGCCCTGGCTGAAGATCAGCGCATGTTCATAGTTGTTTAACTGGCCAGCACCGATATCCAGCCGCTCACGAGCGGCAATGGTTGCGGCGGCGCCATTTTCGGCCAGGTTATTCAGCGTCCCGGCCTGTAGCGCAATATGGTTGCCGTAGATGCGTCCGGTGCCGGTATTGGTCAGGACAGAGGAGGAGACATGCGTCAGTCCGCCATCAAGCAGGCCACGGTTGGTAACGCTGCCGGAAATCAGCAGGTGATTTTCTGCGGCGCTGATTTCCGCCGACTGCTGGTTTTCCAGCTCTGCGGTATGCAGGTTAAGCACGCCACCGGCTTTGATCAGCGACTGATTCACCAGGCCACCGCTAAAGGTGACATTCATATCACCGTTAGCAATGACCTGGCCCTGATTGAAAAAAGCCTGCTGTAAGACCAGATCCATGGCGTTCTGAGACAGTACCCGGCCATCGCCACTTAATGAGTATGCGGTCAGGCTAAGGTTACTTCCGCCAATAAGCGTGCCGGCGGTGTTGGTAAGAGCCAGCGAGCCGCCGCCGTTGAAACTGAGTCGGGAAGCCGAAGAAATCAGGCCGCCGCTGTTATTCAGCGTGCTGCTGGTGGTGATATCGAGCAGGTCGTTTGCCCGAATCGCACCGCCTGAGTTATCGAGTTCGGCGCTGGTGAGAATGACCGACTGGCCTTCGATACCGGTGTTTTCGCGTTGAGTATTGCGGTTGTTGAGCGAAGTGGTGGTGAGCGCCAGCCTTGCGCCGCCGCGTATCAGTCCGGCGGTGTTGTCCAGACCCGCGCCGGCTGCGTCAATCAGCGCGTTACCCACTATCTGCATCTGACCGCCGATGTTCGACAGCGTACCGGTATTCAGCCGCGCATCACCGGATGACGTAATGGTGCCGCTGGTATTATCCAACTGCTGGCCCTGCGTGTTGAGCTGCAGCCCGCCCGCGCTGATTAACTGCCCTGACGAGTTGAGCAGTGCGCCTGTCAACAGCGTCAGGGTTTTGCCCGCGCTGAACACACCGCCGGTATTGGTCAACGTATTGTTCTGCGTGTTCAGGTTCAGGCTGGTGCCTGCCTGCACGCGGCCGGACTGGTTATTCATTGCGCCAGTGGTCAGGCTGAGGTTCGCGTCGCTGGCAAGCGTGCCCCGTTGGTTGGTCAGACTTAGTCCGCTCAGGTAGGCATGACCGCCTGCGGCAATAAACCCGGCGGTGTTATCAATATTTCCACCTTTAACGGACAGGGTTCCACCGCTGAGAATACCGCCGTTGCTGCCGCTATCACGGTTATTAAGATCGCCACCCGATAACGTCAGCGTCATATTTGTGCCGGACTGCAGCATGCCACCCGCGTTATTCAGGCCAGTGCTTTGTAGCGACAGATCCCCGGCTGCGGCCATCACGCCCTGCAGGTTGTTAAGCTGAGCCTGGGTAGTAATCTGCAAATCGCCGTTCTGCGCGGCAATCAGCTGTCCCTGATGATTATTCAAGGCTTCTGCTGTTAGCAGGATATTGCCGTTAGCCGCAATGCTGCCTTTCTGATTGTCCAGCAGGTCGTTGACCATCACCGACAGGTCACCGCTGCCGGTGTGCAGTAGCGAACCCTGTTGATTATTGAATGATGAGGTACTCAGCGTCAGATTCAGGCCTTTGCTGGCAAGGGTGCCACCGGCGTTATTCAGACCGTTGATAAAGGATAACCGCAGGTCGCCAGTGCCGAGCTGTTGTACCAGTCCCTGCTGGCTGGAGAGCGAGCGGGCGCTAAGGTTCAGTGCATCAGCCGAAATTTTGCCGCTATCGTTATTAATGGCATCACGGGCTGACGCAGTAAGCTGATGCGTGGCGGCCACGGTGGCTTTTGCCGTGCTGATGCTGCCTGCGCTGGCCCGTAATGAGATGTCATTACCAAAGGTCTGACTGCCGCTGAAATCAAGCGCGGTACCCGTCGCGGTCAGCTGACCGGCCGCCAGAGCCTGGCCGTTGACCTTCAGCTCGCCCTGGCTGGTCACGTTCAGGTTACCGGCCGACCCCAGAGTGCCGTCGCTGTTCATTCCCGCCGCCAGTGCCGCAGCGGAACTGCTGGCAACCGATGCGGCGTTCAGCGTGGTGTTATTGCCTGCGGCAATAATTCCGCTGTTATTCAGCATGCCCCCGGCCGTGATAGCCGTGTTGCCTGCGGCATAAACCTTGCCGCTGTTCTCTACCAGACGTTGAGAAGTCAGCAGCAGGTTCTGTGACGCGGTGATGCGGCCGCTGTTGCTGATGCTGCCGTCGGCGTTGACCACCACCTCACCGGCGGAAGCGCCGATGCTTCCGGCATTGTGCACACCCACGCCGTTTTCGGTACCGCGCAGGCGGATTTTGTTGGCATACATGCCGCCCAGTTGAGCAACATCCACGGCGAACTGCGGGGGCTCGCTGCCGTCTGCTGATTTCGCGGTGACTTCCTGATGCGCGGCGTCGACAGTGTTACGGCCAGCGGTCACGTGCAGTTCTTTTGCGTGGATAGCGGCATTAACCTTTACTGCGCGGGCAATCAGATCGGTGCTGTTCTGCTGGCGGCTGTCCATGCCCGCGCCCTGGATCACAATCTCACCGTTATTCACATCGTAACCGGCGATCAGGCCGTTATTCATCTGCACCTGGCCGGTGGTCAGCGTGGCGCGGTGTGCGTTGATAAAGCCACAGCCGTCACAGGTAATGCCGGAGGGATTGGCGATAACCACCTGGGCTTTTTGTCCGGCTACTTCAATCATGCCGTTGAGCCGGCTGGCGTTGCGCGCATTGACTTCGTTAAGGATAACTTTCGCTTCGCCTCTGGCGAGGTTGCCGTTGCCGTTAACCATGCCGGCCAGCTGAGTCTGCGTACTGACGTGAGAATTGTTCAGCACCACGCCTTTGTTATCGACGTCAAACTGGCTATAGACGTTGCGCGAGACGCCGCCGCTACTCGGGGTCTGAATATTGACCTGCGGCGTGCCGTTGGCCGAGCTAATAATGGTCGGCTGTTGATTACCCGGCGCCTGGCCGTCCGCAACAACTGCGGCAAATGAGGTCATGCTGACGCAGCTTAAAGAAACCAGCAGCGCAAATTGCAGTGCAGTGAGTCTGCTTATCAGGCACGGTATCTGACCGGGTTCAGAAGAAGCGGAGGCAGTGCCGTGTGCCGAAATAGCGAATTCGCCCACGACCATCAGCATGCCACGGGCTTTATTGAAAATGATACGGTAGAAGTTTTTGTTCATGGCTGCGTCCTTGTCAGCTCATTCAGTACTGCCAGTTGAGATTGAAACCCAGCGAAACCGGGTCGGTTTTAAAGCCGTTCGGTTTTGAAAAGGGCACGGCCGCAAACAGCTCATAACCCGTTTTAAACGCCTGTCCGCGCAGGCCGATGGCACCACCGGCCAGATGGTTGCCGACCAGGTTTTCCGTGCCTTTGCCGCCGACTTCGCCATAGTCAATGCCCAGGTAGAGCGCCTGCTGCGGCAGTGGCGTTGTCCACGCCAGTTCGTTACGCACAAACCAGCCGCGATCGGCATTTAGCGAGCGCTCACCGTCAAAACCGCGCACCGACCAGCGGCTACCGATAGCGAACTGTTCCTGTGGCGTCAGCGGCGTATTGCTGAGCTGGCGCTGATACTGCACGTTGTAGCGGAACTGCTGCTGGCCCAGCGCAAAAGGAATATCCAGCTGCGCGGATAACTGAAGAATTTTGGACAGCGCGGTGGCTTCGCCAAAGTATTCTTCCGGCGCGGAAAGCGCTCCGAACCAGCGGGTGCCGCGCTGCCAGCTTATTCCGGCATCCAGCGTAGACTGCGCGATATAGTGACGATGCTGCAAGCCAACGCGCCACGCGGAGGTACGGCGGCGCTGTACTTCGACTTCGGTATCGTTAATGAAGTTTTTCGACTCCTTCGCCAGCATGTCCCAGCTCAGCGTGGTGTTCTGGCTGCCGCTACGGTGCAGCACGCGGCTCAGCTGAAAATTCAGGTTCTGGCTTTTGCCGCTGTAGCGGTAGTCCTGATTTAGCCCTGCCACCAGCTGGTGATAGTCATAGCTGTTAACGGTCAGCCCGGCGGTCCACCAGCCAAAGGGCAGCGAGTAATGCCCGGTCAGGTTGCTGCTGCCTTTATCGTGATGCTTTTCCAGGCTGCTGCTGGCGGAAATATAAAACAGATCGTTGAGGGAAAAGGGGTTATCCAGCGAGAGCGTGAGGCCGCCCTGATAGCGACCGGTACTGCGGGTGCCGGAATCATCCAGCGAGGCGCCGACGCGCCACATTCTACTCTGCTGCCAGCGCAGCTGTACGTCGCTTTCACCCGGCTGCGCGCCCGGCATAATCTCCATGCTGGCCTGTACGGTCGGCAGCCGCTGGAGATTTTCCAGCCCCTGTTCGATATCGCGCAAATCCAGCAGCGCACCGGCGTGAACCGGAAAAGCGCTATACAGCGAAATATACTGGCCGCTGTCAGGCATCAGGATAACCTTACGAACCTTGCCCGGCACGATAGTCAGCTTTAGTTCACCGCTGTTTAGATCTTGCGCCGGAGCCAGCACGCGAGTAGTGATATAGCCGTGGTCGATCAGGCGATTTTGTAACGTGCTCATCAGCAGATTAATGCCTTTGCCGCCCAGGCAGTGACCAGCGGCCTGATTACTCAGGCGTTGCAGAGGTAGCCAGTGTGGCAGAGCGTCGTTGCCGTTGAGGCTCACCCGCGAAATCGGGAAGCAGGGTTTTTCATCGGGAAACAACAGGTCAAAACCGGCAGAGGGCGGGGAAAGCCGCACATCCGGCGTGGGCGGCGTCAGCTGTTGTTCCAGCGCTTTCTGGCGCTGCTGCTGTAGAAGCAGTGGCTCGTTGATTTCAGCAGCCTGCGCCATCGGCAGCGGCATGACAAAGAGCGCTAGAGGAACAAGGTAAGCGCTTTTATAGCGCAAAAGATCGAGAAGAGAAAATCTCGGCATTGACGAATCCTTGTCAAAGAAATCAGGCTATACAAACACCTGACCCTGAACTCTCATTTTCAGGTGTTAATTGTTGCGGTTATAAAAACCATTAATTATGCAGGGTCTTTTGGTTTTTCGGGACATACTAAGTTACATTTTTTATAGAAGCAATATGAATGCTGGCTTCTTCTTATTAAGTTGGTTGTGTTTTAAGGCAGGTTACGGTCAGGCTTTTTTAGGCTTTCTGACCGTAACAGGAATCCCTGATATAATCCCCGCCTGGAAAAGTTCTCATGCTATCGCTGCTGTACTGGATTGTGCGATATTCGGCGTACCAATATTCACTTTTTATACACGCTTTACATGGTTTTTAACTGAATAAAATCAGTGAGATATGTGATTTATGAAACACACTGTAGAAGTCATGATCTCTGAACAAGAGATTGCTAAACGCATCGCTGAGCTGGGCCAGCAGATTACCGAAAACTATCGCGATAGCGGCAGCGAAATGGTGCTGGTGGGGCTGCTGCGCGGTTCCTTTATGTTTATGGCAGATCTGTGCCGTAAGATAGAGGTATCGCACGAGGTCGATTTTATGACGGCTTCCAGCTATGGCAGCGGCATGTCTACCACGCGTGATGTGAAAATCCTGAAAGATCTGGATGAAGATATTCGCGGCAAGGATGTGTTAATCGTGGAGGATATTATCGATTCCGGCAACACGCTGAGCAAAGTGCGGGAGATCCTCAGCCTGCGCCAGCCAAAATCGCTGGCAATCTGTACGCTGCTCGACAAGCCCGAACGTCGTGAAGTGGATGTGCCGGTGGAGTATGTCGGCTTTACCATCCCGGATAAATTTGTGGTCGGTTACGGCATTGACTACGCCCAGCGCTATCGTCATCTGCCTTATGTAGGCCACGTGGTGATGCTGGAAGAGTAACCTCTGCCGCACGATCGACTAAGGCCGGATTATCCGGCCTGATATATGATGCCGCCCGAAAATCAGTTCGGGTTTTGCAGGCCTTTCAGCGCGTTAGCAATACCATCATGGTGGCGCTGTTCAAGCACGTCCATGCTGGATGCGCCGACCTCAAGGTCGTGCAGATGACCATCCTGCAGACCGTAAACCCAGCCGTGAATTTTAACATTCTGGCCGCGCTTCCATGCTGACTGCATGATGGTGGAGTGGCCGAGGTTATAAACCTGTTCAATCACGTTGATTTCACAAAGTTTGTTAAAACGCGCTTCCGGTGTCGGCAGCTGTTTCAATGAAGAACTATGCTTGTACCACAGATCGCGGATATGCAGCAGCCAGTTGTTGATCAGGCCCAGTTCCGGGTTCTCAACTGCCGCCTGGACGCCGCCGCAGCCGTAGTGGCCACAGATAATGATGTGCTCTACCTGCAGCACTTCAACAGCGTACTGCACAACGGAAAGGCAGTTCAAATCCGTGTGGATAACCAGGTTAGCCACGTTGCGATGGACGAACAGTTCGCCAGGCTCAAGGCCGGTCAGACGTTCGGCGGGAACACGGCTGTCAGAACAGCCAATCCAGAGAAAACGCGGCTTTTGTGCCACTGACAGGCCTTCAAAAAAAGCCGGGTTTTCTTCTTTCAGCAGGCGAGACCACTCGCGATTGTTACTAATGAGAGTATCGATATCTTTCATTTTTATAGCGCCAATAACTTGATATGCGTGGCAGTAATATAGGCCATCAAACTGTGATTTAAAACGCTAAACAAGAAAACCATACAAAACAGGGCAATCCTTTACCTATGACTTATGCACTGGAACTCGAAAAACTGACCAAAACCTATGCGGGTGGCGTTCAGGCCTTGAAGGGAATCGACCTTAACGTAGAGGCGGGTGATTTCTATGCGCTGCTTGGCCCAAACGGGGCGGGCAAATCCACGACTATCGGCATTATCAGTTCGCTGGTAAACAAAACCGCCGGTAAAGTACGGGTGTTTGGCTACGATTTGCAGCAGGACGTGGTCAACGCCAAGCGTCAGCTGGGCCTGGTGCCGCAGGAATTTAACTTCAACCAGTTCGAAACCGTGCTGCAAATTGTGGTCAGCCAGGCAGGCCTTTACGGCGTGGAAAAGGCTGATGCGCTGAAGCGAGCGGAAAAATACCTTAAGCAGCTGGACCTGTGGGATAAACGCAACGAGCGGGCGCGTATGCTTTCCGGCGGGATGAAACGGCGTCTGATGATTGCCCGCGCGCTGATGCATGAGCCCAAGCTGCTGATTCTGGATGAGCCAACCGCGGGCGTGGATATTGAGCTGCGCCGTTCAATGTGGAGCTTCCTTCAGGATCTGAATGCCAAAGGCACCACCATTATCCTGACGACCCACTACCTGGAAGAAGCAGAGATGCTTTGCCGCAATATCGGCATTATTCAGCATGGTCAGCTGGTGGAGAACACCACCATGAAGGGGCTGCTGTCCAAGCTAAAATCGGAAACCTTTATTCTCGATCTGGCGGCAAAAAGCCCGCTGCCGGAGCTGGAAGGTTTTCAGTACCGCTTAGTCGATACGTCAACGCTGGAAGTCGAAGTCATGCGCGAGCAGGGACTGAACAGCGTCTTCAGCCAGCTTAGCCAGCAGGGCGTAAAAGTATTAAGTATGCGCAACAAGGCTAACCGTCTTGAGGAGCTGTTTGTTGACCTGGTGAACGGTCGCAAAGGAGAAAAAGCATGACACATCTGTACTGGGTCGCCCTGAAAAGTATCTGGGGAAAAGAAATCAACCGTTTTGCCCGCATCTGGATCCAGACGCTGGTGCCGCCGGTGATCACCATGACGCTCTACTTTATTATCTTTGGTAACCTGATTGGTTCACGCATTGGCGATATGCACGGCTTTAGCTATATGCAGTTTATTGTGCCGGGCCTGATCATGATGGCGGTTATCACCAATGCCTATGCCAACGTGGCATCTTCCTTCTTTAGCGCCAAGTTTCAGCGCAACATTGAAGAGCTGCTGGTGGCACCGGTGCCGACGCACGTCATTATTGCCGGTTACGTTGGCGGCGGCGTGGCGCGCGGCATCTGCGTAGGCGTGCTGGTGACGGCTATCTCGCTGTTTTTTGTGCCTTTCCATGTGCATTCCTGGCTGATGGTGGCGGTAACGCTGGTCCTGACCGCGATCCTGTTTTCGCTGGCGGGCTTGCTGAACGCGGTGTTTGCGCGGACGTTTGACGATATTAGCCTCATTCCCACCTTTGTGCTGACGCCGTTAACCTATCTGGGCGGCGTATTCTATTCGCTGACGCTGCTGCCGCCGTTCTGGCAGATGGTGTCGAAGCTGAACCCAATCGTCTATATGATCAGCGGCTTCCGCTTTGGTTTTCTGGGCATTTCCGACGTGCCGCTGGTGTTTACCCTGGCGGTACTGGTGGCCTTTATCGCCGTGTTTTATATGCTGGTCTGGGCGCTGATCCAGCGCGGCAGAGGTCTGCGAACCTAAGCTTCAGCTCTTATCCCTTCCTGCAACGGGAAGGGATAAACACCCCATTTTTAGCTTCTTCTTGGTGCTATTTCCCACCCGAAATTATTTGATACCGATCACTAAATATAAGAAAACCTTATTCCGCCGCAAACTCTCTCCCGCATATCGCCACTCAACCGTATCGCGAATACGTTGTTCTGGTATCCGAACGGCCAGTGTTATCACGATAAACCAGGCAGGCTGCGCGCCTGTTATTTTCTTGTTTAACCTGGAACTTACTTATGGCCGGTATTAATTCATTACCTTCAACCGTTAGGCAGGCGACATCCTCCGAGCCTTCAGCGCAGGCGTCGTCCAGCCACGGGCCGCGCGCCCGACACACCACCGCAGGCCCATCCGGATCTACCGTTGCCACGGCAGATGCCGCGCGTCAGCAGGCTATCAATGATATTGCCACCCATCTGAATAACTATTTCCCCGGCAGCAGCGGGATGAATGATATCGTGCAGGATCGTGCCGCCGAGCTGCACTCAATGGGAGAAACGCCCGAAACTATCGCGGCAAACATGGCCAAAGCGCAGAAAATGGATTACATCAGCGATGCGGTAGGCGGCGCGGTCAAGGCTTTTCCGTTTGCTATTTCTGGCTACGCGTCGGGAGCACTTAAGCTGGGGGCTGGCGTCTCAGGTACGTCGCCAGGATCGGAAGCCCTGGCGGGGGCGATCGACGGGGCCACGGCAATGGTACTCAAATCGGTAGGTGATAAGGTTTTTGCTAACGTGGTAAAGGATACGATGTGGCTGGCTGCCGATGCGGAAAAACTGGAGCCCGAGATGCAGGAAGCGCTGAAAAAGCGCCAGGGGCTGGGAGAGAGCCTGAAACTGGCTCCGTTGGGAGGCCTGGGCTTTGATGGCCGTAACGCCGTGGTAGGGACGGTCGCCACGGTTTCGCATAATAATCCCCAGGCAGTGTCGCATACCAGCAACGTGCTGAGTATGGCGGCAGGCGCGGCGGGAAATGTACTGACTAACAAGTTCAGCGCTTCTCATGGCCCGGAATACTTATTAGGGCGTACCGACTGGAAAGCGCAGTATGAGTCTTTGAAAAACACCAGCGTGAAGCAGCAGATGACGTCCGGCGGAGCGGAAAGATTAAAAACCTTGCTGCTTAGCCTGATGACGCCGCGTAATTATGCGAAAGGCGCGCTAAATATTACCTCCGGCAATATGGTGTCGGAAATTGGCGCGCTGGCAGTGGCGCTGGCAGGAAACAACGCGTTGCGTAACATTGTCCGTAATCCGGGCGTGAGCGAGGCGGTCACCTCGGCTTCTTCTGCCGCAATCGATGCGGCAACCGGGCGAATTGGCGCGGGTGAACTGACCTCGCCAAAAGAAATTGCTAAAGACCAGGCCGTTAACCTTGTGGGCGCCGCGCTGGCTTATGCTTTTCAGGGCGTAGCCGGGGCATTAGCGGGGCCGGCACCCACCCGCAACGATGAGGCGGTCGATTTTCTGGCAGATAAAGTGGTGAACAGCCTGGCCGGGCAGAAAACCGGCGAGCTGAGAGATAAGAGCGTGGAGCTGCTACAGCAGGGCGTGACGGGAGCCGGACATAAAGCGGTACAGGCCAAAGACCTGATGGCGCAAGGTGCTCACTCACTGGCGGACAGCGCCGTCAGGACGGGCGACAGACTGGACGATGGCCTGAGGAGGATGAAAAACAACGTTTCTGATACCGCAACTTCCGTTCATCAGTGGGCGGGGGAGCAGATAAGACGACAGTTTGCTCCTCAGCCACAGCCTGCGGCACCCATACCTTTGCAGGCAGTTACACACGGCGGCCAGGCTTCCACGCCTGCACCAGCTGCAATGCCAGCGGCCCACATCGCTCAGGCTTCAACGTCCGCACCAGCCGTACAAACGGCACAGGCTTCAACGTCCGCACCAGCGGCACAAACCGCGCAGGCCTCAACGTCCGCCCCAGCGGCACGGCCAACAATGCAACCCGCACAGGCCTCAACATCCACGCCTGCCGCTCGGCCAACAACACGACCCACGCCGGCTTCGACATCCGCGTCAGCCGCACGGGCAGCAGCACAAACGGCACAGGCCTCAACATCCACGCCAGCTGCCCGACCAACACCGCAACCCGTGCAGGCCGAAACATCCACGCCAGCCGCACGGGTCGCAGCACAAACCGCGCAGGCGTCAACGTCTGCGCCAGCTGCAAGGCCAGCGCCGCAAAGCGCAGCTGCTCGTCCACAGTCGGTAACGGAGAATATTGAAATGCAGCCATTGGGTAAGAGTAAACAGGCGTAAGCCAGCAGGCAGGAAAAGAGAGGGTAAGCTGCAAAAAAGGGCGGGGGAGCGATCCCCCGCCTGTGGATCAGGCAACCTGGACCGGAACGGCTTTTGCCAGGCGCTTCATCACGTTATCGCCTTCAAAGTAGGCTACCTTCGGCTGCCATGTGCGAGCTTCGGCATCCGGCATCTCAACGTATGAACAGATAATCAGAATATCGCCTTCGCAGGCGCAGCGAGCGGCTGCGCCGTTAACGGAGATAATTTTCGAACCGCGCTCGGCGGCGATAGCGTAGGTAGAAAAGCGCTGGCCGTTGGTCACGTTGTAGATATCAATCGCTTCATATTGCAGAATACCGGAAGCGTCCAGAAAATCCTGGTCAATGGCGCAGGAGCCTTCGTAGTTCAGATCTGCCTGAGTCACTTTAACCCGATGCAGTTTGCCCTGCAGCATAGTACGGTTCATCATTTACCTCTGGTGAAAACCCATCAATACCAGCGCGTGCCGGCAATTTTTATTCGGTTAAATCAACCTGCTGGTTATCGATAAGACGCGCTTTACCCAGCCAGGCCGCCATCAGGATCGTCGCCGTTTTACTTTCTACCGTCAGCGGCAGCAGCGTTTCTGCATCAACGATAGCCAGACCATCAGCACGCAAGCCCAGGATAGCCAGCGCGGCCTCGGCATCAGCGACAATCTCGTCCACATAGCGTTCTCCATTGGACAATCTTTCCGCCATGCTGTTCATTACGCGGCTGAGCGCGGGCGCAATTTTACGCTCGTCAGCGGTCAGATAACCGTTACGCGAACTGAGCGCAAGGCCATCTTTCGCGCGCACGGTAGGTACGCCGACAATTTCAATGTCGTAGCCCATGTCCGTGACCATCTTGCGGATCAGCGCAAGCTGCTGAAAATCTTTTTCGCCAAAGCAGGCCAGATCGGGCTGCACAAGGTTAAAAAGCTTACTGACAATAGTGGAGACGCCGCGAAAATGGCCCGGGCGGCTGGCACCTTCCAGCAGTGAAGAGAGACCCGGCACCTCGACAAAGGTTTGCTCTTCCAGCCCTTTGGGATAGACGGCGGCAGGCGCGGGTGCAAACACCAGATCCACCTTGCGGCGGTTCAGCTTTTCACAATCTTCCTGCAGCGTGCGCGGATAACGAGCCAGATCGTCGGCGCGTTCAAACTGCATGGGGTTAACAAAAATGCTCGTGACTACAATGTCGGCGCGTTCGCGGGCTTCATCTACCAGCGTCATGTGACCGTCATGCAGATTGCCCATCGTCGGCACCAGCGCAATGCGCTTGCCTTCCTGCCGCCAGCGACGAATCTCACGGCGCAGCATTGGTATCGTTTCAATAATCAGCACTTGCAGTTCCCCGTCTCAGTAAAAACTGTGTTCATCGGCAGGATACGTTCCCGCCTCGACTTCCGCCACATACTGTCGGACGGCCGCGCGCATTTCCCCGGTTGCCAGCAGGAAATTTTTAGCGAATTTAGGAATGTGCCCACCGGTGATGCCGAAGGCATCATGCATCACCAGGATTTGACCATCGGTAACGTTGCCCGCACCGATACCGATAACCGGAATGGCCAGCGCTTCGGTTACGCGCTGCGCCAGCGCCACCGGTACGCACTCCAGCACCAGCATCTGTGCGCCAGCGGCTTCCAGCGCCAGCGCGTCGGCCAGCAGCGTTTCTGCCGCTTCACTTTCCCGGCCCTGAACTTTATAGCCGCCAAAGATATTTACCGACTGTGGCGTTAAGCCCAGATGGCCGCAAACCGGCACCGCGCGTTCTGCCAGCTGGCGAACGGTGTCGCTCAGCCACGCGCCGCCTTCAATTTTGACCATATTGGCCCCGGCGCGCATTAGCTCAGCCGAGCTGGCAAACGTCTGCTCAGGGGTAGCGAAGGTCATAAAAGGCAGGTCGGCCATCAGCAGCGCCGCCGGGGCACCGCGACGGACAAGGCGAGTGTGGTAAGCGATATCTTCCAGCGTCACGGGCAGCGTGGAATCGTGTCCCTGCACGACCATGCCAAGCGAATCACCAACCAGCATTACCTGGATCCCTTCGTCGGCAAACAGCCGGGCGAAGCTGTAATCATAAGCGGTAATAGAGGCGAATTTGCGCCCGCTCTTTTTCCACTGGCGAAGAGTAGAGACCGTCGTCGGTTTCATCGCAACCTCTGAGAAAGTTTTTTAGTGGGCGTATCTTAATGGAAGTGCGTAAGCCTGGCTACCAGGGTTGAATGGCGCTGCTGTCCAGGGTGGCGATAAGGCTTTTAAGCGAGGTGCCGTTGGGGAAGATAAGCTCCGGTGCGATTTCAAACAGCGGTACCAGCATAAAGGCGCGGTTATGCATATCGTAATGCGGCACGGTCAGGCGCGGCGTGTTTAGCGTGAGATTGCCGAACAGCATGATGTCCAGATCCAGCGTGCGCGGCCCCCAGCGTTCATCCTTACGCACGCGGCCCTGCTCCAGCTCAATGCGTTGGGTAAGGTCCAGCAGCGCTTCTGGCGCGAGCGTGGTCTCCAGCAGGACGGCGGCATTAAGGTAGTCCGGCTGATCCGGCGGGCCATAAGGTGGCGTGCGGTAAAGCGAAGAGGTGGCAAGCAGCCGGGTTTGCGGCAGGGCGGCCAGCGCATCAAGCGCGGCCCGCACCTGATGCAAAGGATCCGCCAGGTTACTGCCTAAGGCGAGATACGCCCTCATGCGTTGGTATTGTTACCGTCGCGGCGTGGACCGGGAACGCGCTTGCGCGGACGGCGAGTGCGGCGACGCGGCACCGGATCGTCGCCCAGCGTGTTAAGCATGGTTTTCTGCTGCGGCGGCGCGGCAACCTGGAATTCACCCCACCACGCGGAAAGACGCAGCAGCTCCTGGTTATTTTCCACTTCCGCACGCAGCGCCAGCAGATCGTAGGCGGCGCGGAACTTAGGATGCTCCATGAGCTTCCAGGCGCGTTTGCCGTGGCGGCGCGACAGGCGAAGCTGTAGCTGCCAGATATCGCGCACCAGCGTGGTAATGCGTTTTGGAATGGCCAGCGAGCGGCACGCTTCGTCCAGCACGTCGTTCATGGCCAGCGCAAAGGCGTCGTAGTAGGCCAGCCCGCTTTCCTGCGCGATCTTCTGCGCCATTTCCAGCTGTGGATACCAGAACATTGCCGCAAACAGGAACGCCGGGTTAACGCGCATCTGGTTGTGAATACGGTTATCGGTGTTTTTCAGCACCTGAATCACCATCCGCTCCATATTGCTGTCGCCTTTTTCCGTAAAGTAACGGGTAATCAGCGGGAACAGCGGCTGGAACAGCTGGTATTCACGTAGCTGCAAATAGGTCGTGTAGCCATAGCCAGCCTGCAGCAGCTTCAGCGTTTCCTCAAACAGGCGCGCTGGCGGAATATCATGCAGCAGCGTCGCCAGGCGCGGAATCGGCTCTGCCGTTTCGGCGGCAATGCTCATATCCAGCTTGGCGGCAAAGCGGATTACGCGCAGCATGCGCACCGGATCTTCACGGTAGCGCGTTTCAGGGTCGCCAATCAGGCGGATAATTCCCTGTTGCAGGTCGTTCAGGCCGCCCACATAGTCGCGCACGCTAAAGTCAGCCACGCTGTAATAGAGGCTGTTAATCGTCAGATCGCGGCGCTGGGCATCATCTTCAATTGAACCGAAAATATTGTCGCGCAGCAGCATACCGTTCTGGCCACGCTGCGAATTGTTGCGATCCGACTCCGGCTGTTCGGCCTCGTGGTGGCCACGGAAGGTAGCAACCTCGATGATTTCCGGACCAAACATGACGTGAGCCAGACGGAAACGACGTCCAACCAGACGGCAGTTGCGAAACAGCTTGCGCATTTGCTCCGGCGTGGCGTTGGTGGTGACGTCAAAATCTTTCGGTTTTTTGCCCAGCAGTAAATCGCGAACGCCACCACCCACAAGATAAGCCTCATACCCGGCTTTATTCAGTCGGTACAGTACCTTGAGGGCATTTTCACTGATGTCTTTACGCGAGATAGTATGACCGTCGCGCGGGATCACGGTCATCTGAGGCGCTTCTTCCACCTCGACTGGCGCTTCGCTTTCGCGGCTCAAAACTTTTCGGCAAAAATTAGCAACTCGGGTAAAAATGGGACACCTCGATAGTGACGTTTACGCGTAGCGATAAAAAACAGCGGCTAATCATAGCTCAGTGCGGCGCATTTGAGAATGATCATCTCGAATCCCCTGTATCTTTTGGGTTCGGAAGGGCGCTGACGGCAATATTTCTCTGCCGCACCGGCGGGCGTGAACAACAGAAAGTTAAACATCCTGAACCAGTGCATTTTGCTGCGGCACGGTTGCCAGGTTCCATTTGATGACAGCCTGTTCCAGTAAATGGGCAAGCGTCTCATCCTGCCAGCCGTCGCTGACCGGCTGGCCAAGAAACCGTAACGCCCGGACCAGCACGGGACGCGGATCGCCCTGTGGTAAAGGCCGCGCATGGTTTTGCTTGGAAAGCTTGCTGCCGTTATCGCCTGTCGCCAGCGGTAAGTGGAGATAGTCCGGCACCGGCCAGCCGAAGCGCTGATAAAGGGTTATCTGTCTTACCGTCGGCTCAATCAGGTCGGCGCCTCTGACCACTTCCGTCACGCCCTGAAAATGGTCGTCCACTACCACTGCCAGGTTATAGGCAAACAGCCCGTCGCGGCGATGAATGATAAAATCTTCCTGCGCCAAAGCGGCATCGGCGACCACTTCGCCACGCAAATTATCAGAAAAATGCTTAACGGGACGATCGACGCGCAAACGTAATGCCGCGTCAGAGGGGCCGCAGTTACGCGTCCGGCAGTAGCCATCGTACAGGCCGCCGATTTGCTGAATACGGCTGCGCGTGCAGGTGCAGTAATAGCTATGGCCGTGCTGTTGCAGCCAGTGCAGCGCTTCACGGTAGGCTGCGTGCCGCTGCGACTGCCAGAGCACCTCGCCGTCCCAGTGCAACCCGTACTGTTCCAGCTGCTCCAGGATACGCCGGGCGGCACCTGGTACTTCGCGAGGCGGATCGAGATCTTCAATACGCACCAGCCATTTGCCGTGCTGCGCGCGTGCCTGTAGATAGCTGCCAAGGGCGGCAACCAGCGAGCCAAAATGGAGTTCACCGGAAGGAGAGGGGGCGAAACGCCCGATGTAAGACGACATAGAAGTAAAGACAGGCAGTGAAGCAGAAGCCTCACTGCGCAATCCATTAGCCATTAACCGGCCATTTGTTTTTCGCGGATTTCCGCCAGCGTTTTACAGTCGATGCAAAGATCGGCGGTCGGACGCGCTTCCAGACGTCGGATACCAATTTCAACGCCGCAGGAATCGCAGTAGCCGAAATCGTCATCTTCCACTTTCTTCAGCGTCTTCTCGATCTTCTTAATCAGTTTGCGCTCGCGGTCACGGTTACGCAGTTCAAGACTGAACTCTTCTTCCTGTGCTGCCCGGTCAACCGGGTCGGGGAAGTTAGCGGCTTCATCTTGCATATGCGTGACGGTGCGATCAACTTCATCCCGAAGCTGGTTACGCCAGGCTTCAAGGATCTTCTTGAAATGCGCCAGCTGGGCTTCATTCATGTACTCTTCGCCCGGCTTCTCCTGATAGGGTTCCACACCAGCAATGGCGAGAATACTCAGGGACGAGGTTTTACGGTTTTGCCCTTCTTGCATGTTGTTTCTCCTGGATAACACGCACTATCGATCCCCAACGGGGATAAAAACAGGCCGCTATAAATAGCAGAAGCGGTTAAGGTTGGCAATTATTCCTGAACATCCCTTGACAAGAGCGTGAGGAAAAGCGTATCTGGCGCACGATAAGAGTCTTCGTATACAGTGCATTACAGATTTACCGCCAGTTTCCTCTCAAGCAAAAGACCTTCAGGTGAAAAGCCTGCTTTATAGCAAAGCACCTCAACGCCGCTTAAGCGTGCCTGAGCCAAAAGTTCTGCGTATTGCGCATCAATATGACGTGCCGGGGTGACGTCCTCAATCCCCGAGTGCAGAACGGCAAAGAAAAGTACCGCGCGTTCGCCATTTTCCGCAATCTTCGCCAGTTCGCGTAGATGCTTTTGGCCCCGCTCGGTCACCGCATCCGGAAAATATCCCCTACCAAGATGTAAGAGCGTTACGGATTTGACTTCAATATAGCAGTTGGCGCGTTGATCTGCTTTTAACAGGAAATCAATACGGCTTTTTTCAGCGCCGTATTTGACTTCACTTTGCAGGCTGGCATAACCGGATAATTCCGGAATCCTTTGCGCCAGCAGCGCTTCCTTCACCAACGTATTGGCGCGCAGCGTATTGACGCAAATCCAGTGCCCCTGCTGCGTCTGCGTCAGTTCCCAGCTGTGCGGGTATTTCCTTGTCGGACTCTGTGACGTGGAATACCACACCGTGTCGCCAGGCGTAGCGCAACCTGTCATCGCGCCGGTATTGGCGCAGTGCAGCGTTAATTCCGCACCTTCTGGCGTGATGACGTCGGCCAGAAAACGTTTATAGCGTTTAACCAGCGTGGCCTGGCGCAAAGGAGGATAAAAATTCATAAAATTTCCTGTTGCAGCGTCCAGCCAGCCCGTTCCCGGTAACGCGTGCGGCCTTTGGCAAAAACGGATTCAAAGAGCGCAAAGCGGCTGACGCGAAACTGCCAGCTAAAATTACGCGGCGGCAACGCGACCGGCTGGAGAGCATGGCGCAGTAATGTTACATGCGGATGAAAGGGGAGCGAACTTTGGTAACAGCCGCTGCGAGCCGCCTGGGATCGCAGAATAGCCGCCAGCTGTAAAAGCCCGCGCGGGGCCTGCTTTGGCCCCAGCCACACCACGCCGGAACGCGGCCAGTGTCCGGCATCATCCAGCTTAAGATCGAACGGCGACTGCTTAATTTTGCCCGCCATCTGCCTTAGCGCCTGCATTTTTTCTTCGCTGACGTCGCCCAAAAAGGCCAGCGTAAGATGTAAATTAGCCGCCGCTACCGGGCGACCGGCTTCTTCTGCAAAGGTGGCGGCCCGCCACTGAACGATGCTCTGGCTGCTCTCTTTTGGCAGTTCAACGGCGAAAAACAGCCTTTTTTGCTCACTCATGATGCTCTCCGGTATTACCGATGCGGGAATGCTACAATGCCCGGCAATTTAAGGCCAGGAGCAGAGACGTGAGTTCACTACCTATCAGCGCGGTTTTACCTCAGCTGTTGACAGCATTGCAGACATCCCCCCAGGTATTGCTGGCAGCGCCGACGGGCGCAGGGAAATCGACGTGGCTGCCGCTGCAAATTCTCCAGCAGGTCAGCGGCCGCGTTCTGCTGCTGGAACCGCGCAGGCTGGCGGCACGCAACGTGGCGCAGCGGCTGGCAGAACTGCTGGGGGAACAGCCCGGCGAAACCGTGGGCTACCGGATGCGTTCGGAAAGCCGCAGCGGCCCGTCAACGCGGCTTGAAGTGGTCACGGAAGGTATTCTTACACGCATGCTGCAACAGGATCCGATGCTGGAAGGCGTTTCGCTGGTCATCCTGGATGAGTTTCACGAGCGCAGCCTGCAGGCTGACCTGGCGCTGGCGCTGCTGCTGGATGTGCAGCAGGGGCTGCGTGACGATCTGAAAATCCTGCTGATGTCGGCCACGCTCGATAATCAACGGTTACAGGCGCTGCTGCCGGACGCACCGATGATTTACTCAGGAGGCCGCTCTTTTCCGGTCGAGCGGCGTTACGCTGCTTTATCATCCGGCTATCGTTTTGAAGAGGCGGTGGCGCGCCAGGTCAGCCAGCTTCTGCGCGAAGAGGCTGGCTCGCTACTGCTATTTTTGCCGGGCGTGGGCGAGATCCAGCGCGTGCAAACGCATCTTTCTTCACTGGTCGCTAACGATATCGACCTTTGTCCTTTATATGGCGCTCTGCCGCTGGCAGAACAGCGTAAGGCCATTTTTCCCGCTGCGGCCGGTCGACGTAAAGTGGTACTGGCAACCAATATTGCGGAAACCAGCCTGACGATTGAAGGTATCCGGCTGGTCGTGGACAGCGCGCTGGAGCGCTCGGCGCTGTTTGATGCGCGTACCGGTTTAACACGGCTGCAAACACAGCGGGTCAGCCAGGCTTCGATGACCCAGCGCGCCGGTCGCGCTGGCCGTCTGGAGCCGGGTATCTGCGTTCATCTGCTTGCCAGGGAGCAGGCAGTACGGGCGGCGGCCCACGGCGATGCGGAGATCCTGCAAAGCGATTTAAGCTCGCTGTGGCTGGATTTATTGCAGTGGGGCTGCCACGACGTTACCCAGTTAAGCTGGCTGGATACGCCACCAGCCGCCAGTCTTGCCCAGGCGCAGCGCCTGCTGCAACAGCTTGGCGCAACCAATAATGCAGGCCAGCTAACGGCAAAAGGTCGGCGCATGGCCGCGACGGGTAGCGAACCTCGTTTTGCTGCCATGCTGGCCGATGCAGGCGAACATGCCGACAGCGTTGCCACGGCGGCCTTGCTGGTCGCTATCCTGGAAGAACCGCCGCGCGGCAATGTCGATTTGCGTGACGCGCTGCATCGTCAGCAACCAAACTGGCAGAAACGAGCCGTTCAGCTCCAGCGGCGGCTTCGCGTTAGCGGTGGTGTCGTTGATGCTGATTTAACGCCTTCTTTACTGGCTGGCGCTTTTCCCGACCGTATCGCCCGCCGTCGCGGTGCCGATGGTCGCTACCAGCTGGCGAACGGCACGGGCGCCATGCTCGACAGCGAAGCGGCGTTAACCCGCTATGAGTGGTTGATAGCGCCTGCACTGCTGCAAACCGGCGCGCAGCCGGATGCCAGAGTGCTACAGGCTCTGCCGCTGGAAATAGAGACGCTGATTAAGCAGCGGCCGCAGCTCCTTGAGCAGCGCGTCGAGGTTGAATGGCACGATGAACGCGGCACGCTTTCGGCCTGGCGTCGCGAGCAGATCGGCGAGCTGGTTTTAAAAAATCAGCCCCTGAGCAAGCCAGATGATGAAGTGCTGCATCCGGCGATATTACGCTGGATCCGCCATAAAGGACTGTCGGTACTGAACTGGACTACCGCTGCGGAACAGCTTCGCGTACGGCTGGTCTGTGCCGCTACGTGGTTACCGGAGCAGGCATGGCCAGCGGCCAGCGAGGCCGCACTGCTGGCCAGTCTGGAAAAATGGCTGCTGCCGATGATGAACGGCGTGCGTGATGCAAAAGGGTTAAAACAGATAGATTGTGTCAACGCGTTATTACAATTACTCACATGGCCGCAACGTCAGCTGCTGGATACTGTGCTGCCAACTCATTACACTGTGCCCACCGAAAGTCGGCTGCCGATCCGTTACGACGAAGAGAAGCCGCCGGTGCTGGCCGTGCGGTTACAGGAGATGTTTGGCGAAGCGCAGAACCCGTGCGTGGCTAACGGCCGTATTCCGCTGGTGTTAGAGCTTCTTTCACCTGCGCAAAGGCCGTTACAGATCACCCGTGACCTGGCCGCGTTCTGGCAAGGTGCATACCGTGAAGTACAAAAAGAGATGAAGGGACGCTATCCCAAACATCTCTGGCCGAACGATCCGGCAAACGCCCAGCCTACGCGGCGAACCAAAAAGTATTCTGCACCTTCCTGATCCGCGTTTCGGAAGGTTCCCGTTCCACAGCAGTTGATGTAAGAACAAAGTAGTCGGCCTTGCCGACTGCGGCGCCGGAGAAAAAAACGAATGTCAGACGATCGCGAACCTATTGGGCGTAAAGGTAAACAGCCCACACCCCCGCGTAAAACAACGGGCCGAGGTCGCCGCAGGGATATTGAGAATGTTGATTTTCAGGATGACCAGGATAACGAGGAGACAGTAGCCGTGCCACGTAAAGGAAAAGGAACAGGAAAGGGAGGCCCGCCGCGTAAAAAAAGAGGCTGGCTAAGCTTAATGATTAAGCTGCTGCTGATATTTATCGTCGTGATGGCGGTATATGGCGTTTACCTGGATTCACAGATCCGCAGCCGTATTGACGGCAAAGTCTGGCAGTTGCCCGCCACGGTTTATGGCCGCATGGTCAACCTTGAACCCGGCATGGCCTATAACAAAAAAGAGATGATCGCGCTGCTGGAAGGGACGCAGTACCGTGAGGTCACGCGCATGACGCGTCCCGGCGAGTTTACCGTTCAGGGTAACAGCATTGAGATGATCCGCCGTCCGTTTGACTTCCCGGACAGCAAAGAAGGGCAAATCCGTGCGCGCCTGAGCTTTAATAACGACTCGCTGACCGAGATTAAAAACCTCGACAGCGGCCGTGACTTTGGCTTCTTCCGCCTCGATCCTCGCCTGATTACCATGCTGCAATCGCCAAACGGCGAGCAGCGCCTGTTTGTGCCGCGCGCAGGTTTCCCGGATCTGCTGGTGGATACGCTGGTCGCGACCGAAGACCGCCATTTCTATCAGCATGACGGCATTAGCCTTTACTCTATTGGCCGCGCGTTTCTGGCAAACATTACGGCGGGTAAAGCGGTGCAGGGCGGCAGTACGCTGACGCAGCAGCTGGTAAAAAACCTGTTTCTGACCAACAAGCGTTCGCTGTGGCGTAAGGCCAACGAAGCCTATATGGCTTTGATCATGGACGCGCGCTACAGCAAAGACCGCATTCTTGAACTCTATCTGAATGAGGTTTACCTGGGGCAGGCGGGCAACGATCAGATCCGCGGCTTCCCGCTGGCCAGCCTTTACTACTTTGGCCGTCCGGTGGATGAGCTGAGCCTGGATCAGCAGGCGCTGCTGGTGGGTATGGTGAAAGGCGCGTCGCTGTACAATCCGTGGCGTAATCCAAAGCTGGCGCTGGAGCGTCGTAATCTGGTGCTGCGCCTGCTGCAACAGCAGAAGGTGATCGACCAGGAGCTGTATGACATGCTTAGCGCGCGTCCGCTTGGCGTGCAGCCGAAAGGCGGCGTGATTACGCCACAGCCTGCCTTTATGCAGATGGTGCGCAACGAGCTACAGGCGAAGCTGGGCGATAAGGTGAAAGATCTGTCCGGCGTGAAAATCTTCACCACGCTGGATCCCGTGTCGCAGGATGCGGCAGAAAAAGCGGTGGAAGAGGGAATTCCTGCCCTGCGCAAACAGCGTGGCCTGAAGGATCTGGAAACCGCCATGGTGATCGTTGACCGCTTCAGCGGCGAAGTCCGCGCTATGGTGGGCGGTGCCGATCCGCAGTTTGCCGGTTATAACCGTGCGCTTCAGGCGCGCCGCTCAATTGGTTCTCTGGCGAAGCCTGCGACCTATCTGACCGCGCTGAGCCAGCCGGATAGCTACCGTCTGAATACCTGGATTGCCGATAACCCGATTGCGCTGAAGCAGCCAAATGGGCAGATCTGGAAACCGCAGAACGATGACCATCGCTTTAGCGGCCAGGTCATGCTGGTAGACGCGCTGGCGCACTCAATGAATGTGCCAACGGTAAACCTGGGGATGACGCTGGGCCTGCCGCAGGTTGTAGATACCTGGGGTAAACTGGGCGTGTCGAAAGATCAGCTGCAGGCGGTTCCGGCGATGCTGCTGGGCGCGTTGAACCTGACGCCGGTTGAAGTGGCGCAGGCGTTCCAGACCATCGCCAGCGGCGGTAACCGTGCGCAGCTTTCGGCATTGCGCTCGGTTATTGCGGAAGATGGCACTGTGCTTTATCAGAGCTTCCCGCAGGCTGAACGCACCGTTCCGGCTCAGGCCGCTTACCTGACGCTGTATGCTATGCAGCAGGTTGCGGAAGAGGGCACGGCGCACGCGCTGGGTGTACGTTATCCGAAAGCGCATCTGGCCGCGAAAACCGGTACCACCAATAACCAAATCGACAGCTGGTTTGCGGGCGTAGATGGTAAAGAAGTCGCTATCACCTGGATTGGCCGCGATAACAACCAGACCACCAAACTGTATGGTGCCAGCGGCGCGATGCAGATTTACCGTCGCTATCTGGACAACCAGGCACCGATGCCGCTGATGCCAACGCCACCGGAAGATATTGCGCCGATGAACGTTGATTCGGCAGGCAATTTTGTCTGCGGCACGGGCAGCAGCAGCTGGCGGACATTGCCGGTCTGGACGACCGATGCCAACGCGCTCTGCCAGCAGCAACAGCAGCAGATTCAGCAGCAGCAACAGCAAATGCAGCAACAGCAGCCGCCGCAGAATGAGCAAAAGGACGCCGATGGCGTGGCGGGCTGGATTAAAGATATGTTTGGTAAGTAACTGACGTGATGAAGAAAATCGGCTCCTTGTGGGCCGGTTTTTTTATGGGGAGCATTGTCCGCACGATCGCTATGAAAGACAACCTGATGCAAGCCTCTACATTATCGGCACTGGAACGTTTACTCTTTCAACCTCGCTTACCGGTTGCTTCTGAAAGTCATAAAACACGCCTTTCGTCCTGCCACAAAAATCAGCCCTTCGTTTTCACATTTTTAAGCGCGTTTTTACCGTGATCTGGTCAAAAAGCAGCGGATTTTCTCTTGCGAAACTTTCGCCAATTCGCATAATATCCTCTCGTTATAATAATAATTCTCGTTTACATTCAACTTTTTCATCCAGAGAATCGCTAAATGGCTCTTTCAGCTTTGAAATCATCAGCTTTGCCAGTGAACACACATTTATGCCGTCTGGCCTGTTTTGTTGCTCTCGCGCTTTCCTCTTCCGCTTTTGCCGCCAGCGAAAAGACGATTACCGTTAGCGCCAGCGCCGATACGGGCAGCGAAAATGCCTGGGGGCCGGCGCCAACTATCGCCGCCAAACGCAGCGCTACCGGCACGAAAACGGATACGCCGATTGAAAAAAATCCGCAGTCCGTTTCGGTAGTGACTAAAGAAGAGATGTCGCTGCGTAATGCCAATACGGTTAAAGAAGCTTTTAGCTACACGCCAGGCGTGCTGACCGGCAACCGTGGCAGTTCACAGGTGATTGATGCGCTGTCAATCCGCGGCTTTAGCGAAACTAACACCAATCAATATCTGGACGGCCTGAAGCTGCAGGGCGACAACTATTCTGAATTTGCCATCGATCCTTACTTCCTGGAGCGCGCCGAACTGCTGCGCGGCCCGGCTTCCGTACTTTACGGCAAGAGCAACCCTGGCGGCGTCGTAGCGCTGGTCAGCAAGCGTCCAACCACGGAAACGCTGCGCGAAGTGCAGTTTCAGATGGGCACGGATAACCTGTTCTCGACCGGCTTCGATTTTGGCGGCGCACTGGATGACAATGGCGTTTACTCTTATCGTCTGACCGGCAAGGCGAGCAGCCAGGATGCGCAGCAGGATATGCAGAAAGAAAAGCGCTATACCATTGCGCCTTCCTTCAGCTGGCAGCCCGATGAAAACACCAATTTCACGCTGCTGACCTATTTCCAGAACGAACCTGAAACCGGCTATTACGGCTGGCTGCCGCGTGAAGGCACGGTGGTGCCCATTACCGATGCCAGCGGCAAGCAGCACAAGCTTTCTAGCGACTTTGACGAAGGCGAAGCGAGCAACAAGATCTCCCGCAACACCAAAATGGTGGGTTATAACTTCTCGCACAGCTTTAACGATACCTGGACCGTGCGCCAGAATCTGCGCTATGCCGATCTGCGTACCGACTATCGCAGCATCTATGGCAACGGCTATGACAGCGCGAGCAACTCGATTACCCGCGCTTACGCCGGTTCAGAAGAAGAGCTGAACCAGTTTGCGCTGGATAACCAGGCGCAGGCTAAATTTGCCACCGGAGAGCTGGATCATACGTTGCTGCTGGGCGTCGACTATCAGCGCACGCGCAACGATATCAACGCGGGCTTTGGAACGGCGTCGTCCCTCAATGCGCTGAATCCGCAGTACGGCAACGACAGCACCACCATCACATTCCCTTACCACTATCTGAACAAGCAGCAGCAGACCGGGCTTTATGCGCAGGATCAGATGGAGTGGGATCGCTGGGTAATGACGCTGGGCGGCCGCTACGATTACGCTATGACCTCGGCGTATAACCGCGACTCCAGTGCATTGACGAAAAGCCACGACCAGGCCTTTACCTGGCGCGGCGGTCTGAACTACGTCTTTGATAACGGCGTTGCGCCGTACTTCAGCTACAGCGAATCCTTTATTCCAACTTCGGGTACGACTAAAGAAGGGCAGGTGTTCGATCCTTCACGCGCGAAGCAGTATGAAGCAGGCGTGAAATACGTGCCGAAAGACCGTCCGATTGTTATTACCGGTGCGCTTTACCAGCTGACCAAAACGAAAAACCTTACGGCCGATCCAGCTAATTCAGCTTATAGCGTGCAGAGCGGTGAAATCCGTTCGCGCGGCGTTGAGCTGGAAGCGAAAGCGGCCGTTAATGCTAACGTTAACGTGACGGCGTCTTACACCTATACCGACGCGGAATATACCCACGATACGCTGTTGAAAGGCAAAACGCCGGTAGAGGTGCCGAAAAATATGGCATCGCTGTGGGCGGATTACACCTTCCACGAAACGGCGCTGTCCGGCCTGACCGTGGGGACAGGTTTACGTTACGTGGGTGAAAGCAAGAGCCTGTACAGCACCGGCACCAATGCTAACCAGAACTTTAGCGTAGCGGGTTACACTACCGTTGACGCCGTAGTGAAATACGATTTGGGCCGTTTCGGGCTGCCAGGCTCGTCGGTTGGCGTGAACGTCAGCAACCTCTTCGATCGCAATTACGTTGCCAGCTGCTACCGCGATTACGCCTGCTACTGGGGCGCCGAGCGTCAAATTGTCGGTACTGCTACCTTCCGTTTCTAATCGACATCGGGCGCGGTTCGCCGCGCCCGTCAGACAGAAGATTGTTATGCATCCTCTTACCGACAGCACCTTCTCGCTGCATCAAACTACTTTTGCCGTGCCTGGACGAGTGCTGCTTCAGCCTCTGTCGCTGACTTTTCCAGCCGGGAAAGTTTGTGGCCTGATAGGCCATAACGGCTCCGGCAAATCCACGTTATTAAAGCTGTTAGGTCGTCATCATGCGGCAACCGGCGGCGAAATAACGCTTAACGATAAGGCGCTGGCACAATGGCCCGGCAAGCTTTTCGCCCGTGAAGTGGCTTATTTACCGCAGCAGCTGCCGCCGGCCGAAGGCATGACGGTACGGGAGCTGGTAGCGATGGGGCGCTATCCGTGGCATGGTGCGCTGGGCCGCTTTGGCGTGGAAGATCGTGAGCGCGTCGAGGAAGCTATTGCGCTGGTGGGACTCAAACCTTTTGCGCAACGTCTGGTCGACAGCCTTTCCGGCGGCGAGCGCCAGCGTGCGTGGATAGCGATGCTGGTGGCGCAAAACAGCCGCTGCCTGCTGCTGGATGAACCCACTTCTGCGCTGGATATTGCGCATCAGGTAGAAGTGCTGAAGCTTATTCAACGCCTTAGCCGCGAGCGCGGATTAACGGTTATCGCCGTGCTGCACGATATCAATATGGCCGCGCGCTATTGCGATCGTCTGGTGGCGCTACGCAGCGGCGAGATGATAGCGCAGGGCGATGCCAGCGTGATTATGCAGCCACGGGTACTGCAAGAAATCTATGGTATTCCGATGGGGATTTTGCCGCATCCGGACGGCGGTACGCCGGTGAGCTTTGTTTATTAAAGGGACGACCATGCCGGACTTTTTTCGCCGCCGTTTGCTGATGGCGATGGCGCTATCGCCGTGGCTGCCCGCGCTCGACGCACGCGCCGCATCCGTTGACGACAGCCGTATTATCTCGCTGGAGTGGCTGCCGACCGAGCTGCTGCTGGCGCTTGGCGTGATGCCGATGGGCGTGGCGGAAATGTACAACTATCAGCTGTGGGTCGGCGAACCAAAGCTGCCCGCTGCCACGGTAGACGTTGGTCTGCGTACTGAACCCAATCTGGAACTGATGATCCAGATGCGGCCTTCCCTTATTCTCTACTCTTCCGGCTATGGCCCGTCTGCGGAAAAGATTGCGCGCATTGCGCCAGCCATGGGTTTCGCCTTCAGCGATGCCAGCGGTAAGCCGCTGACGATGGCGCGAAAATCTTTAATGCAGCTCGCCGAACGTCTCGATCGCGTGCCGCAGGCACAGCAGCATCTGCTGGAGTTTGATGCCTTTATGGCCACTTCCAGAGCGCGTATTGCCGGTAAGGCGCAGCGGCCCGTGCTGCTGATGTCGCTGCTGGATGCGCGCCACGCGCTGGTTTTTGGCAAAGGAAGCCTGTTTTTGCAGGTCATGGACGAGCTGGGGCTAACCAGCGCCTGGCAAGGCGAAACTAACTTTTGGGGAAGCGCGGTAGTGGGCCTGGAGCGGCTGGCAACCATGGATAATGTAGATGTGATTTGCTTTGCCCACGGTGACGATAATTTAATGCAGCAGGTAAGCGCGACGCCGCTCTGGCAATCTTTTGCCTTTGTGCGCGAGAAGCGTTTCTGCCGCGTTCCCCAGGTCTGGTTTTATGGCGCGACGCTTTCCGCAATGCGTTTTTGCCAGTCGCTTAACCGCGCGCTGGAGTCGCTATGAAACCATTACGCTTTCCTGTCCTGTTGTTGGCGCTGTTGCTGCTGCTGGCGCTCGGCCTGACTTATGAAAACTTTAGCCAGCAGCTGCCGCCTGCGCAGTGGCTGGGCGCGATAAAAGCCGCCAGCCCGGATAACGTCAGCCAGATGCTTTTTCATTACAGCCTGCTGCCGCGCCTGACGCTGTCGCTGTTGGTCGGCGCGGGGCTGGGACTGGTTGGTTTGCTGTTTCAACAGGTGCTGCGTAATCCGCTGGCAGAACCCACGACGCTCGGCGTGGCAACCGGTGCGCAGCTTGGGCTGACGGTAGCCGCGCTGTGGAGCCTGCCGCTGTTCAGTCAACAAATTGCCGCGATGCTCGGCGCGCTGGTTATCGGGCTGCTCGTGTTTGGCATTGCCTGGGGCAAGAGGCTTTCTCCGGTCACCTTGATTCTGGCGGGTCTGGTGCTGTCGCTGTACTGCGGCGCGGTTAACCAGCTTATTGGCTTATTTCATCACGACCGGCTACAAAATATTTTTCTGTGGGGAACGGGTTCGCTTAACCAGATGGACTGGAATAACGTCACGTTTCTCTGGCCGAAGCTGCTGGTAAGTTTTCTGCTGGCGCTGCTGTTGCGAAGGCCGATGACGCTGATGGGGCTGGACGACGGCGTGGCGAAAAACCTTGGCCTGGCGCTTTCACTGGCAAGGTTTGGCGTACTGACGCTGGCGATTGTGCTCAGCGCGCAGCTGGTCAACGCCGCTGGCGTAATCGGCTTTATCGGGCTGTTTGCGCCGCTGCTGGCAAAAATGCTGGGCGCAAGGCGGCTGCTTAGCCGGATGCTGTTAGCGCCTTTTATCGGCATGCTGCTGCTGTGGCTGGCCGACCAAAGCGTACTCTGGCTGGCCGCTCGCTGGCAGGAAGTTTCAACCGGCACGGCCACCGCGATTATCGGCGCGCCGCTGCTGCTGTGGCTGCTGCCACGGCTGCGCGCCTCTGCTGCGGCACCTGCTATGAATCAGGGCGATCGCGTTCCGGCCGAGCGGCATCATTTGTGGTGGTGGAGCCTTGGCGGTGTAGCATTGCTGTTGATTCTGACCCTGGTCTCGCTCAGCTTTGGCCGGGGGGCACACGGCTGGCAGTGGGCGAGCGGTGAACTATGGCAACAGCTGCTGCCGTGGCGGATGCCGCGTTTGGTAGCCGCCTTAGCCACGGGCATGATGCTTGGCGCAGCCGGGTGTCTGGTGCAGCGTTTAACCGGGAATCCGATGGCCAGCCCGGAGGTGTTAGGGATCAGCTCCGGCGCGGCGTTTGGCGTGGTGGTGATGCTATTCCTGGTGCCGGGCGATGCTTTTGGCTGGCTGTTACCCGCTGGCAGTCTTGGCGCGGCGGCGACGCTGCTGATCATTACCTTTGTTGGCGGTCGTGGCGGCTTTTCGCCGGAGCGAATGTTGCTGGCGGGAATGGCGTTGAGTACCGCTTTCGCCACGTTGTTATTGCTGCTGATGGCCAGCGGCGATCCGCGCATGGCCGAGCTGATGACGTGGATTTCTGGTTCAACCTATAACGTTGATGGTCGCCAGGCGATGCGCACGGCAATTATCGCGACGGTCCTGTTGGCCCTGACGCCGCTGTGTCGACGCTGGCTGACGCTGTTGCCGTTAGGTGGGGAAACGGCTCGCTCGCTCGGCGTGGCGCTCAGAACGTCGCGGATGGCGCTTTTACTGCTGGCAGCGGCGCTGACGGCGGCAGCAACGCTAACCATCGGGCCGCTTAGCTTTGTGGGCCTGATGGCACCGCATATCGCGAGGATGCTGGGCTTCCGGCGTGCGCTTCCACAGCTGGTCATTGCAGTGTTGCTGGGTGGCGGGCTGATGATGATTGCAGACTGGTGCGGACGCATGGTGGCCTTCCCGGCGCAGGTGCCGGCGGGGCTGTTGGCGACGTTTATCGGTGCGCCTTATTTTATTTATCTGCTGCGGAAGGTGTGAAGGGCGCGTCCATGCGCCAGGGGGCCGATCAGGCCAGCTTTGCAAAGCTACGGCGCGCGGCATCTACCGTGCGCTGAATGTCTTCCGGGCTGTGTGCCAGCGACATAAAGCCCGCTTCGAAAGCGGAAGGTGCAAGGTACACGCCTTCTTCCAGCATCAGATGGAAGAACTTTTTGAAGCGCTCAACGTCGCATTGAGTAACATCCTGGTAGCTGGTGACCTTATCGGCGTCGGTAAAGAACAGGCCAAACATGCCGCCGACGTGGTTGACGACCAGCGGAATATCACACTCTTTTGCTGCCTTAAGCAGGCCTTCCGCCAGTTGCGTAGTGAGTTCGTCCAGCGTCTCATGCGTGCCGGGCTGCGCAATTTCGCTCAGGCAGGCGAAACCAGCGGCCATAGCGATTGGGTTACCGGAAAGCGTACCCGCCTGATAAACCGGGCCAGTTGGGGCAAGCGCTTCCATCACTTCACGACGTCCGCCAAACGCGCCAACCGGCATGCCGCCGCCGATAATTTTACCCAGGCAGGTCAGGTCAGGTACCACGCCGTAGTGCGCCTGCGCGCCAGCCAGCGCCACGCGGAAACCGGTCATCACTTCGTCGATAATCAGCAGCGCGCCGAACTCGTCGCACAGCGCACGCAGGCCCGGCAGAAATTCCGGCAGCGGCGGGATGCAGTTCATGTTGCCCGCAACCGGCTCAACGATGATACAGGCCACCTCGTGTGGATACTGCTCAAAAGCAGCCCGTACGGAATCAAGGTCGTTATAGGTACAGGTCAGCGTATGCTTAGCAAAATCTGCCGGGACGCCAGGCGAGTTTGGCTGGCCCAGCGTCAGCGCGCCGGAACCGGCTTTCACCAGCAGGCAGTCGGCATGACCGTGGTAGCAGCCTTCGAATTTGATGATTTTATCGCGATGGGTGAAGCCGCGAGCCAGGCGAATAGCGCTCATGGTCGCTTCGGTACCGGAGTTAACCATGCGCACCATGTCCATCGTTGGCACCAGTTCGGTCACCAGCTCGGCCATTTTCACTTCCATCTCGGTTGGCGCGCCAAAGCTTAGCCCGCGCTCGGCGGCTTCAATGACCGCATTACGGATAGCGGGATGGTTATGGCCCAGCACCATCGGTCCCCAGGAACCGACATAGTCGATATAGGCTTTGCCGTCGGCGTCGTACAGGTAGGCGCCGTTCGCGCGTTCAATAAAGAGCGGTACACCGCCAACGCCGGTAAAGGCGCGCACCGGCGAGTTAACGCCACCGGGGATAACTTGCTGTGCCTGAGCATAGAGATTTTCAGACTTACTCATGGTTCCGCTCCTGAGGATGCATTAAAAAAACGCTGCCATTCTAAGGGAACATGCGGCCGCGTTGGAAGGCCAGTCGCGCTTTTGACACGAAACGACAAGGATTTATCCGCGACATCAGCGCCAGGATGAGTAAACTATTTGCTTCGACTGAACTGATAACGAATGGAATATGCACCAGACAACCTCTTCGTCCGACCAGTTAAACGTTGTGCCTGCCCGCCGCGGTGACTTTCTCCGCCTGTTGTTAAGACGTGATAAAACGCCCGTCATCGTGCTAATTATGGCGGGTATTGTCGGTTTGCTGGCCGGTCTGGTTGGCGTTGTTTTTGAAAAAGCGGTGCATGCGGTGAGCAGCTGGCGACTCTCCCTGCTGGCTGACGTAGAAAAACACTGGATATTGCTTTTCCCGCTGGCGTTTATTCTTTCTGCGCTGCTGGCCGTTATCGGTTATTACCTGGTGCGGCGTTTTGCGCCGGAAGCTTCAGGGTCCGGCATTCCTGAAATAGAAGGCGCGCTGGAAGAGCTGCGTCCGGTGCGCTGGTGGCGCGTTATTCCCGTTAAGTTTATCGGCGGCATGGGATCGCTGGGGGCGGGTATGGTGCTGGGCCGTGAAGGGCCAACGGTACAGCTGGGCGGCAATATTGGCCGCATGGTGCTGGATATTTTCCGCATGAAAAGCGCCGAAGCCCGCCACTCACTATTGGCGACCGGCGCGGCGGCGGGACTGTCGGCGGCCTTTAATGCGCCGCTGGCAGGCATACTGTTTATTATCGAAGAGATGCGTTTGCAGTTTCGCTACAGCGTCATTTCAATTAAGGCGGTGTTCATCGGCGTTATTATGTCGAGCATCGTTTTTCGCGTATTCAATGGCGAACACGCGGTCATCGCGGTCGGCAAACTTTCTATTTCTCCTGTTAATACGCTTTGGCTGTATCTGCTGTTAGGTATGATTTTCGGCATTGTAGGCGTGGCGTTTAACGCATTGATTTTTAAAACGCAGGATATGTTTCAGCGCTTTCACGGCGGCAATTTACGTAAAGTTTTGATTATCGGTGCAATATTGGGCGGCGTATGCGGCGTGCTTGGCGTTATCGAGCCGGAAGCGGCCGGTGGCGGTTTTGAGCTGATCCCTATCGCGGCGGCGGGCAATTACACCGTAGGCACGCTGCTGTTTATCTTTATTGCGCGAGTGGTTACCACGCTGCTCTGCTTTGGCTCCGGCGCACCGGGCGGCATTTTTGCACCGATGCTGGCGCTCGGCACGCTGCTGGGCACCGCCTTTGGAATGGCCAGCGCATCGCTGTTTCCCGCTTATCATCTGGAAGCGGGCACTTTTGCCATTGCCGGCATGGGCGCGTTGTTTGCCGCTTCGGTCAGAGCGCCGTTGACCGGCATCGTACTGGTGCTGGAAATGACCGATAATTACCAGCTTATTCTGCCTATGATTATCACCTGTCTTGGGGCAACATTGCTGGCGCAGTTCCTTGGCGGCAAACCGCTTTACTCTTCGCTGTTGGCCCGCACGCTGGAAAAGCAGCAGCAGGCCGATGACGCCGCCGCACGTAGTGCCAACACGCCAGCCGCAGGAAGGGCCGATACTTGATTGCTATACTGGTGTGTAAGATAATGGTGCAATTAATGGTCGAAATATGACCGGCCCGAGTGCCTGATGGAGTATCAAATGAGTGACGATGTAGCTCTGCCCCTGCAATTTACCGAAGCAGCGGCCAGTAAAGTCAAAAACCTGATTTCAGATGAAGAGAATCCGGATCTGAAACTGCGCGTTTATATCACCGGCGGCGGCTGCAGCGGCTTCCAGTACGGTTTTACCTTTGACGACAAGGTCAACGATGGCGATATGACCATTGAAAAATCGGGCGTGGCGCTGGTGGTGGATCCAATGAGCCTGCAGTATCTGGTTGGCGGCTCCGTGGACTATACCGAAGGGCTGGAAGGCTCACGCTTTATCGTAACCAATCCCAATGCCAAAACGACCTGCGGCTGCGGTTCTTCATTCAGCATCTGATATAAAAAACCCCGACGTTTGACGGCCGGGGTTTTTACTTACCATTCTACTGTAACCAGTTTCGACGTCTGGTGCATTTTGCGGTCTTGCGAAAGCACCGTCTGCGTTACTTTTGGCTGCGCGGCAATTTGCTTACCGCAATCTACTGCTGGTGTTGCTGCTGATGTAGTACTTCGCCCGTCAATGTGACATTGCGAGTAAATGGTCAGTTTGACGCCGATACTGCCGGTAATCGAAGCAGCACAGACCTGACCAGCCATCATCAGGCCTAAGGCCAGTGAAGCGGCTTTCATTGCTGTAGTTTCCTGGTGTAAAGGGCATAGCCCTGAATTTCCGGGTGGCGTTTATAACTGCTTGCCGCCTCGTACTTAAGTTAACGACCAATTTCGTTGAAACTTTACACGACTTTAGTACAGTGCTCTGCTCTCTAAGGCTGTAGTTCGCTGCACAATTGCTGAGCGGCCTGAATAATACGGGGTCCAGGTCGGCTAAGCCAGTCATCCTTTATTACAATTACGCGAGCATTGAGCTGCGGTTGCCAGAAGGCATTAATCGCCGCTATTTTAGTTGCTTCGCCGCCGGTAACGATCGCCTGCGGATGCCGCATCAGTACCTGCTCGCGGCTGACCTGCGGCCAGGGAACGCGGCTGTCGGCAAAGATATTTTTTCCGCCGCAAAGCTCGATAATTTCATTCTGTAAGGTATTGCGCGAGGCGGTGAAAAGCGGCTGTTGGCCGAACTGCAGGAACACGGATACCGGCGAAGCGTTTTTATAACGTTGTTTTAAACCATTCCACTGCTGTTGCAGCTGCGCGGCTTCCTGTTCCGCTTTTTGCGGCTGTGGGCTCCAGCTTTTCAGGCTGCGCAGGCTGGCTATCATCTCGTTTACCGTTTTCGGCGCCAGCCAGATAACTTTGATGCCAAAAGCGGCCAGCTGTTCGACCTGGCGCTGTGGATTTCCTTCGCGCCACGCCAGCACCACGTCCGGCTTCAGGCTGAGAATGCGTTCCACGTTAATACCCTGCCAGTTGGCCACCTGTTCAATATTGACCGCGGCGGGCGGGTAATCCGAATACGCGCTGACGCCAACGGGCGTAATCCCCGCCGCGAACGCCAGCTCGGTTAAATTTGGCGCAAGAGTTATGACGCGAGGTGCGGCGGCTGCCGCCGTACAATACAGCAGCAGCAACCAAAACAGCTTAGCCACGAAGATGCGTCAGCAGCGTTTCAACCAGCAGGGATGACTGCTGAGCGGCCACGACCAGAAACTCATCAAAGCTGAGGTGAGATTCCTGATCCGCAACGTCAGAAATTGCACGTACGACTACAAACGGCGTAGCGAACTGATGGCAGACGTGTGCGATGGCGGTTGCTTCCATTTCAACGCCTACAGCCTGCGGGAAAGTTGAGCGAATTCGCGCCAGCGGCTCGGCGCCGTTGATAAAGGCATCGCCGCTGACCACCAGGCCGCGCACGGCGTTTAGCCCCAGCTGGCTGATGCAGCTTTCCGCTGCGGCAATCAGCTTTTCATCGGCGGCAAAAGCGGCCGGACAGCCCGCCATCTGGCCTGGCTCGTAACCGAAAGCGGTAACGTCGGCATCGTGATAGCGCACCTCGTCCGACACCACGATATCGCCCACCTTCAGCGTCGAGGCGAGGCCGCCTGCCGAGCCGGTATTGATGATAAAGTCTGGTTTGCACAGTTCCAGCAGCAGCGTGGTACCCATTGCCGCCGACACTTTGCCGATGCCTGATTTCAGCAGAGCGACCTCAACGCCGTTCAGCGTTCCGGTATAAATTTCACAACCGGCCAGCGCGATAGTCTGACGATTTTCAATTTTGTCGCGCAGCAGCGTAACTTCCTGCTCCATTGCACCAATAATGCCTGCTTTCATACGGATACTCGCTATTGTTGTAGAACCTGACAAATGTGGTACATAGTTTATCATGATTGATTGCATAAACTCACCAGAGCCGGTCAGGCGAGGGCTATTATGACAGCGACAGATTTCAGGACGAAATTCAGTTTCGAGCGCCCCTTTAATAATCGGGAAAAGCCTGAGGGTGAATATTATATAACCCGCCATTTTGAAAGCGATCGCGGGCGGATTATTAATTCCGCAGCGATCCGCCGACTTCAGCAGAAAACACAGGTGTTTCCACTGGAGCGTAACGCTGCGGTGCGTTCCCGGCTGACGCATTCGCTGGAGGTGCAGCAAACCGGCCGCTATATCGTTAAAGAGATCGTTCAGGCGTTAAAAAAACAGCCTGGCGGCCTGGAGCAATATGGCTTGGCCGAGCTGACCGGCGCGTTTGAAAGCCTGGTTGAAATGGCCTGTCTGCTGCACGACGTTGGCAATCCGCCCTTTGGACATTTTGGCGAAGCGGCAATTAACGACTGGTTTCGCGTTAATCTTCCCGGCATGCTGATTGAACCGCAGGCCGCTGGCGTAGAAAGCAGCGAGCAGAATGAAAAGTTTCTCGCTATGAATGCGCGTCTTCGCCAGGATCTTTGCCATTTTGAAGGTAACGCGCAGGCTATTCGCCTGGTGCATACGTTGCTTCAGCTTAACCTTTCCTATGTGCAGGTTGCCTGCATATTAAAATATACGGCACCCGCTTGGTTTCAGGGGAAGAAACCGGAGCAGTTCAGTACGCTTATGAAAAAGCCGGGATATTATCTTTCGGAAGAAAAATATGTCGCCGATCTGCTAAGAGCCACCAATACGCAGCAATATCACCGTTTCCCGCTAACCTATATTATGGAAGCGGCTGATGATATTTCTTACTGCATTGCCGACCTTGACGATGCGGTAGAAAAAGCCATTTTTAGCGTCGACCAGCTGTATAAGTTTTTACAGGACGAGTGGCTATTGTTAAAAAAACAGAACAAGGTCAGTTCTGACGAGCTTTTTGTAAAGATAGTCGGCTTTGCTTACACGGAGGCGCAAAGTAAAGAGCGCTTTCGCAGCAGAAGCGACACCTTTTTTATGAAGTTACGGGTAAAGGTGCAGTCTGCTCTTGTTGAACATGCCGTAAAACGTTTTGTCGATAATATCGATCAAATCTGGCAGGGGAGTTTTAATCATTCGCTGCTGGAAGATGAAGGTGATGAAAATCAGCTGCTGAATTTATTTAAAGTTGTGGCCAGAAAGCATGTATTTAATCATGCAGAGGTCGAGCAGCTTGAGCTGCAGGGATATCAAATCATTAAAGGCTTGTTAAATATTTATCAGCCGCTGCTTAAAATGTCTTATGCAGATTTTAACATACTGATAAATGAAGACTTCCATAAAGATTACCCGATTGAAACACGACTGTTTCATAAACTCTCCGGCAAGCATCGTAAAGCCTATCTTGTCCACATGAAGAACGTAAAAATTGAAGAGCGATTTGAACGTCTTCTTTGGGAGCGTTATTATCGCGCCAGGCTGTTGCAGGATTATGTTAGCGGCATGACCGATCTCTATGCCTGGGATGAATATCGGCGGTTAATGGCGCTGGAATAAACATCCTGTTCGGCAACTTTGTAAAGGTAGCGAATAAATTTTTACCTTTTGCTGAAACTTATACATGAACTTAGCGCTAAAAATTGAATCTCAACAGCACATTCGTCTTAATTTTTCCTGACCGGAACAGAAGAGAAACAAACGCATGAAAAAAACACTTTTAGCCAGCGCGTTGGCCCTGAGCCTGGGAATGGCAATTGGCCCCTCAGCAATAGCAGCCGAAACGGCTTCTTCCACCAGCCAGCAGTTACCCAGCCTGGCACCTATGTTAGAAAAAGTGATGCCGTCAGTGGTGAGTATCAACGTTGAAGGCAGCACAACGGTACGTACACCACGTTTACCTCAGCAATTCCAGCAGTTCTTTGGCGGCAATTCGCCATTCTGCCAGGACGGTTCGCCTTTCCAGAGTTCGCCAATGTGTCAGGGGGGCGGCCAGCAGGGCGGCGGTGCCGATACGCAGCAGGAAAAATTCCGCGCGCTGGGATCGGGCGTAGTGATCAATGCTGAAAAAGGGTATGTCGTCACTAATAATCACGTGGTAGATAACGCCACCAAAATTCAGGTGCAGCTGAGCGACGGTCGTAAATATGATGCCAAGGTTATTGGCAAAGATCCGCGTTCCGACATTGCGCTTATCCAGCTTAACGATGCGAAAAACCTGACCGCAATTAAAGTCGCCGATTCTGACGATCTCCGCGTTGGCGACTATACCGTGGCTATCGGTAACCCGTATGGCCTGGGCGAAACCGTGACCTCCGGCATCGTTTCTGCACTGGGACGCAGCGGCCTGAACGTGGAAAACTATGAAAACTTTATTCAAACTGATGCGGCCATTAACCGCGGCAACTCGGGCGGCGCGCTGGTCAACCTTAACGGTGAATTAATCGGGATCAATACCGCGATTCTGGCACCGGACGGCGGCAATATCGGCATCGGTTTCGCTATCCCCAGCAACATGGTCAAAAACCTGACGGCGCAGATGGTTGAATATGGCCAGGTAAAACGCGGCGAGCTGGGCATTATGGGCACCGAGCTGAACTCCGAGCTGGCAAAAGCCATGAAGGTTGACGCACAGCGCGGCGCCTTTGTCAGTCAGGTATTGCCAAAATCTTCTGCGGCCAAGGCCGGCGTGAAGGCGGGTGACGTCGTGGTTTCTATCAACGGGAAACCTATTTCCAGCTTTGCGGCGCTGCGTGCCCAGGTTGGCTCGCTACCGGTTGGCACCAAAATGGCGCTGGGCCTGATCCGCGACGGCAAGCCGCTGACGGTTAACGTCGAGCTACAGCAAAGCTCCCAGGCGAAGGTCGATTCCGGCAATATCTATGTCGGAATTGAAGGAGCCGACCTGAGCAACTACGACGCAAAAGGCGTGAAGGGCGTTAAGGTCGATAACGTGAAGGCTGGTTCGGCCGCGGCTCGTGTCGGTCTGAAAAAAGACGATGTGATTTTGGGCGTTAACCAGCAGGCCGTCGCTAACCTTGGCGAACTGCGTAAAATCCTCGACAGCAAGCCTTCGGTTCTGGCGCTGAATATCCAGCGTGGTGACAGCACTATCTATCTGTTAATGCAGTAACTTCCTCGGGATGCTGGCTTATTGCAGCCAGCATCCGCCTTTCTGGCCTTGCCGTTATTTTTCCAGCCTGGATCACGCCTGGTGCATTTGCCTGATGTCGCGCTACGAGCCTGCGAGTATGCTGGCCCGATAAGCCTTTTCAGGAGTAACGGATGGCCACTTATCACCTTGATGCCCGCCTGGCGCAGGAAATCGTTGCCCGTACCATGAAAATAATTGACAGCAATGTCAACGTGATGGACGCGCGCGGCCGTATTATCGGCAGCGGCGACCGCGAACGTATTGGAGAAATGCACGAAGGTGCGCTGCTGGCGCTGTCGCAGGCGCGAGTTGTGGATATTGACGATGCGGTAGCAAAACATCTGCACGGCGTTCGTCCCGGCATTAATCTTCCTATGCGTATTGATGGCGAAATTGTCGGCGTCATTGGCCTGACCGGCGAACCAGAATCGCTGCGGCACTATGGCGAGCTGGTCTGTATGACGGCGGAAATGATGCTGGAACAGGCCCGGCTGCTGCATATGCTGGCGCAGGACAGCCGTCTGCGAGAGGAGCTGGTGCTCAATCTGATCCGTAGCGAGACGATTTCTCCGGCACTTACCGAATGGGCGCAGCGTTTACGTATCGATCTAAATCAACCGCGCGTGGTTGCCGTGGTAGAAGTCGACAGCGGTCAGCTTGGCGTAGACAGCGCTATGTCGGAGCTTCAGCAGCTGCAAACGTTATTGACCACGCCGGAAAGGGATAATCTGATCGCCATCGTTTCTCTAACGGAAATGGTGGTGTTAAAACCCGCTTTTAATGCGCATGGCCGCTTTGATGCCGAAGATCACCGCAAACGCATTGCGCTACTGCAATCCAGAATGAAGGACAGCGGCCAGCTGAGAATGCGGATTGCCTTAGGCAATTTTTTTACCGGGCCTGGCAGTATCGCGCGCTCTTACCGTACCGCGCAGACAACGATGCTGGTTGGCAAGCAACGGATGCCGGAGCAACGCAGCTATTTTTATCAGGACCTGGTGCTGCCTGTCCTGCTCGACAGCCTGCGCGGCGGCTGGCAGGCGGGTGAGCTTTCCCGTCCGCTGGCAAAATTGAAGACCATGGATAACAACGGACTGCTCAGAAGAACGCTTATCGCCTGGTTTAGCAATAACGTGCAGCCTTCCGCTACGGCAAAAGCGCTATATATTCATCGCAATACGCTGGAATACCGGCTAAACCGGATTTCGGAACTGACGGGGCTTAACCTGAGCAGCTTTGACGACCGTCTGCTGCTGTATGTGGCGCTACAGCTGGATGATGAGGCGTAGGTAAGCCGGCTGGGCAGAGGAGTTTTCCCTGGCGCAGCCGGTAGCATTTAACGGCTGTTGCGCGTCAGTTTTTCCAGGTCGGCTTCAATCTCCTGGATCTTATTAGTGACAACGCTTTCCAGGTGACGCAGATCGTCCAGGATCTTACGCTTAAGATCGACTTCCACCTGATCCCGCTGGCAGATCTGATCCAGCTCATCAATCACGTAACGCAGGTTAGGACTGATCTCCTGAATTTCTTTAAAGCCCTGATTAACGTTATCAGCAACTACGGTTTTGCGCTGGCGCGGATATTTAAACTTCACGCTTTTGGCAAAAAATTCGCCTTTGTCTTTGCGAAAATAGATTTTAAGAATGTCGTTGCTGGCTTCCTGGCGCAGACTGTAGCGGTCAATGTCATCAGGGTTAGCAATGCCTAAACCTTTCAGATTGTCATACATGGGTTTTGTTCCTGAGTGAAGTTAATGTCGTTCCGGCCGCGCGTCGTGAATACTGCGTTGTGCAGTGCTCGCCCTATTTATGGACCGATAATCCACAAACGGGCTGCGCGCTTACGCCTTGTCTTCACCGGGCTCGCTTGTTCCGGACTCATGCGATAAATGTAGTCGTAAAAGTCACAGCACGAAGTACGTCAGAAATGATTAGTTGATGCGACGGCGCGAATTATCGCCTGGATAGTGTGCGATAGCATTACTTATTTTGCGTCGGAAAACATCTTTTGGGCGGGGAAACTGTAAAGAAAAAATGACGGGCTGCGCAAAGCAGCCCGTGGGGAAATTAGTCGATGGTGCGCAGCAGTTCGTTGATACCTACTTTACCGCGGGTTTTAGCATCTACTTTTTTCACGATAACGGCACAGTAAAGGCTGTAGCTACCGTCTTTAGAAGGCAGGTTACCGGAAACGACTACGGAACCAGCGGGTACGCGGCCATAATGGACTTCGCCGGTTTCACGGTCGTAGATTTTGGTGCTCTGGCCAATATAAACGCCCATGGAAATGACCGCGCCTTCTTCTACAATCACACCTTCCACAATCTCAGAACGCGCGCCGATAAAGCAGTTGTCTTCGATAATGGTTGGATTAGCCTGCAGCGGCTCCAGCACGCCACCAATGCCGACGCCGCCGGAAAGGTGAACGTTTTTACCGATCTGCGC